>Ga0315281_10002727_pt1 | contig 26129 bp, 22 predicted proteins | sample YL17G07_0_MG_FD_204540 | JGI IMG/M metagenome (GOLD analysis project Ga0315281, IMG submission 204540) | Sediment microbial communities from Yellowstone Lake, YNP, Wyoming, USA - YL17G07_0 | ecosystem: Environmental > Aquatic > Freshwater > Lake > Sediment | place: USA: Wyoming | collected... | reverse complement strand
AGCCTGCAAGGGGGCGGCCCTGCGCGCCTTGCGCCGCCCCGGCGAGCTCGTGGTCGCCTTCGGCGACGGCGCCAGCGATCTGTGCCCCGCGCGCGAAGCCGACCTCACGTTCGCGCGCGCCCACCTTGCCGAGCGCTGCGCCGACGAGGGCCTCGAGTGGCGGCCGCTGGCCGACTTCGCGAGCGTGTGGCCCGAAGTGGACGCGTGGACGGCGGGAGGCTGACGCCGGCGGGCGGCGGCGCGGCGCTGAGGAGCGCCGCCCCTCCGGGCGGCGCCCGGGTTTCTGGGCCGCCGCCCATCGCATATCATGGCCACGGTCTGCCGGCCGCGCGGCCGGCGCTGCGGCGCCGCGCGGCCGGCTTCTTCGCGCGACCCAGGTGACACGTGGACGAACGTCTCAACCGGAGCGGCAAGCAGTTCGTGAAGTTCGCCGTGGTCGGCGCCATCGGCACCATCGTCAACCTCGCCGTCCTCAAGCTCACCCTGCTGCTGTGGGGCCAGTTCAACGAGAGCACGCCGTTTGCCGTCGAGGCCTTCGCCAGCGGCCTGGCCTTCGCGGTCGCCGTGGTCAACAACTACCTGCTCAACCGCTGGTGGACCTTCCGCTCGTCGGGGACGATGAGCACCGAGTTCCTCAAGTTCCTCGTGGTCAGCCTCTGTGGCCTGGCGCTCAACGAACTGGTGTTCTGGGTGTTCCGCGCCCAGCTCGAGCTGCACGTCATGGTCAGCCAGCTCCTGGCGATCGCCTGCGTGCTGCCCTTCAACTTCGTCGTCAACAAGCTGTGGAGCTTCCGCGGCCAATGAACGCCGTCGCCCCGCCTCGAGCCGCGCACCATGTCAACACCCCGATCGCCGTCGTGGTGAGCGTCGCGCTGACGGCGCTCGTGCTCGTCTTTCTGCTGCCGAACCTGTGGTACCACCTGCACGACATCAGCGATATCCCCGTGTACCAGAGCTACTCGCAGCGCATGGCCGACGGCGAGCGTCCGTTCACGGAGTCGTTCAAGGTCGAGTACCCGCCGCTGGCCGTGCCGATCTTCCGCCTGCCCGGGCACGCGCACGACCCGGAGGCCTACATCCACTGGTTCACCATGACCATGGGGATCGTCACGCTGCTCACGGCGGCCGTCACGACCTTCGTGGCCTGCCGCTACTGGCCGCGCGGCGGGCGCGCCTACGTGGCCGCCGTGCTGTTCCCGGTCGGGGTGGCGCTCACGGGAGCGATCATCGTGAACCGCTACGACGCGGCCGTGGCGCTGCTCGGATTCGCGATCTTCATCCTGTGCCTCTGGGCGCGCTGGCTCACGGCGGCCGCGTTCGTGCTCGGCATGGGCTTCGCGCTCAAGTTCACGCCGGCGCTGCTGTTGCCGCTGGTGCTGCTGCTCGCCGGGCACCCGCGCCGCTGGGCGTGGCCGCTGGTGGCCTTCGCTGCCGCGGCGGTGGCGCCGTTCCTGCCGTACCTGTTCTCGTCGCCGGACGGCCTCTGGTACGTCTTCCAGTACCACCTCGAGCGCCCGCTGCAGATCGAGAGCGTGCTGGGCACGCCGATGCTGTTCGGCAAGCTCATCGGGCTCAGCGAGGCCACGTTCGGCCACAGCCACGGCTCGCACATCCTCATCGCCAAGGGAGCCGGCCTCGCGGCCACGGCCTCGGGTGGCCTCACGCTGCTGGCCGTGGCGGGCGTCTACCTGCTGATCTGGCGGCGCCGCGAGCGGCTGCGCGCGGCGGCGCCCGACCAGGCCATCGCCGTGCTCGCGCTCATCCTCGCCCTGATGACCTTCGGCAAGGTGCTGAGCCCCCAGTACTTCATCTGGACGCTCCCCGCGTGGGCGCTCGTCGCGGCCCGCGACCGCGTGCTCGCCGTCCTCGGCGGGATCACCCTGCTGCTCACCCAGGTCGAGTTCCCGGCGCTCTACTGGCACCTTCTAGACATGCGGCCGGAGACGCTGGCGATCGTGGTCACCCGCAACACGTTGCTGGTGGTCTTCTTCGCGGTCGCGGCGTGGAGGTTGTGGAGGCTGCCGGAAGCCATCGGCAGGCTAGAGACGACAGTGAATGCCACCATGCAGAACGGAGGAATGGAATGAAACGAGTCTACATGGCCGGTTGTGGCGGCATGCTGGGGCAGGCGTTCCATGAGGAGTTCGATCCCCTGACCGAGACGAGATGCACCGACATCGACGTCAACGAAGACTGGCTCGAACACCTCGACTTTCGCGATCTCGACGCCTATCGGGAGGACGTCCTGGCCTACGCACCGGACTACCTCTTCCATATCGGCGCCCTCACCGATCTCGAGTACTGCGAGACTCACCCTGATGAGACCTACGCGACCAACGCAATGGCGGTGGAGAACGCGGTCTACATCGCCAACGAGCTCGACGTACCCCTGCTCTACATCGGGACGGCTGGGATCTTCGATGGTCGACAAGACTCGTACGACGACTGGGACCAGCCGAACCCTCTCGGCATCTACGCGCGGGCAAAGTGGGCGGGCGAGGAGTTCGTCAGGGAGAACGCTGGGCGGTACCTTATCTGCCGTGCCGGCTGGATGATGGGCGGTGGCCCGCGGAAGGACAAGAAGTTCATTCAGAAGCTCATGCGCCAGCTGCACGACGGCAGCACCGAGCTGAACGTCGTCGACGACAAGCTCGGCACACCGACCTACACGCGCGACTTCGCCCACAATGTCCGCATTCTTCTGGAGCGACGCCTGTGGGGGCTCTACAACATGGTGTGCCAGGGAGCCACAGGTCGTCTTGAGGTGGCTCAGCAGCTGGTGGACGAGCTTGGCCTTCGCGACTCGGTGACTGTTCGCCCCGTCGCTTCGGACTTTTTCGCCGACACCTACTTCGCGCCGCGGCCTGACTGCGAACGTCTGGTCAACCGCAAGCTCGCGCTACGGGGCTTGGACGTCATGCGGCCCTGGCAGGAAGCGCTGGCGGACTACATCCGGTCCGACTACTCGGGATACCTCACCAGCTAGCGAAGCCTCGCAGAGCGCATCCTCTCGTAGCGGGGAGCTTCCGCCAACGTCAGGCGCCGACGTCCTTTGCGAGTCTCTCGTAGGCGTCGGTCACGGCGTCCCAAGAGTACTCGGCACGCGCGCGGGCCGCCGCGAGCTCGCGATACCGCTCCACCCGTGACGGGTCAGCCAGCAGCTCAGCGAGCACTCGCCGCAGGCCGGCGGCGCCCTCGCGGCCGGGGTAGCTCACGCCGGCATCGCCGATCGTCTCCACGTTGGGCTGGTAGTCATTCACCACCACGCAGTTGCCGGCCGCCATGGCCTCGACGATCACCGGGTGAGTGCTGCCGACCTCGGTTGGTGCGACGAAGATGGCGGCGTTGCGCGTCAGTTCGCGGTAGCCATCGCCGAACAGGTAGCCGGTGAAGCACACACGCTCGTCCTGGGTCGCCAGGAGAGCCTTCTGGTACTCATCCGCATAGGGCGCGTCGCCTACCACCACCAGCCTGAGGTCGGTGTCCAGCCCCTCAAATGCCTCAACCAACACGTGGGCGTTGTTCTCGGCAACCAGGCGGCCGACAAAGAGGATGTACTGGCGCGGCTTGAGGTCGTAGCGCCGCAGGTGCTCGCCGGTGTCGTCCCCTTCCATGTCCGACCCGTAGGGGATGAAGTGCGTTTCGGCGCCGTACTCTTCCCGATAGAGGGCCTGCACGCTGCGCGAATCGGTGATGGTCGCGTTGGCGCATCGCGGCGCATTGCGCTCGGCCCAGCGCAGGTAGCGGCGCGCGTGGCGGTTCCACTTCACGCGCCGCGAATCGAGCCCGTCCACGTTGATGATGCTCGGGATGCCCAGCAAACGGCTGAGGGCCGCGAGTGGGCTGTTGCCGGCGATGAAGTACACGGCGACATCGGGGCGCCGGCGAAGCGCCATGTGCAGAGTGCAGACGAGGGTGTGGACGATGGTGTCGAGGTGCTTGGTAGTGACCGTCGGCAGGTAGACCAGACGCATGCCTCGGTACGTACTGAAGCGGCCGCTGACCATATGCGGCCTGCAGTACACCGTCACCTCATGTCCGCGCGCGGCCAGTCGGCGCCCAAGGTTCTCCACCAGTGTCTCGAACCCACCGTAGGCCGCCGGCACGCCGCGCGTGCCCAAGAGCGCGATCTTCATTCGTCAGCCCTTTCGTGCGATGTACCGAAGCGCCTTCAGTGTGCGCCCGTCGACTCTAGCCTGCTTGCAGGCAAGGCTACCCGGCGGTAGGCCTGAAGGAGGCCGTGCAGGTGCACCGCCGGCGTGAACCTCTCGAGAACCCGCAGTCGACCCGCACGGCCGAGACGACCGGCAAGTTCACGATCGCTCGCCACCCGGAGCATGGCCGTCGCCAGAGCATCGGCGTCGCCAGGCGGCACGAGGATGCCGTCGATGCCGTCCCGCACCAGTTCGGGGATCCCTCCCACACGAGTGGCCACCACGGGCCTGGCCGCCGCCATGGGTTCCAGAACAGCCAGCGGCGCGTTCTCAGGCCACTCCGAGGGGACGACCGCCGCCAGACAACCGCGAAGGAGCTGCGCTACCTCCGCGGCCGTTGCCCGCCCGACGAAGCGGGCGGTCGCGGGCGCCATGCCGCGCAGCTCGCCAGCCTGCGGCCCATCCCCGGCCACGATCAGGGGCACCTTGGCCCGCGCCGACGCCGCGAGCAGCGTGGCCACGCCCTTCTCCCCGGACAAGCGACCCGCGTACAGGAAGAAGTCCCCGGGCGCGCTCGGAGATGGGTCGGGTACTGCGGGTACTGCGTTCGGCAACACCGTTGTTGGAGGTCGGCTCCATCCTCCCGAACGGATCACGTCCGCCAAGTAGTGACTGGGCGCGATGAACAGAGCGACGAGATCCGCATATCCGATCAGCCATCGCCGCCAGAACAGCTCGGCCGCACTCGCGGCACTGATGGCCACACTGGCCCGTACGCAGCGGTGGACCACGCAGGGCAGGAGGTTGCGGCCCCGACACCGGGGCGGCACGCAGACCTCGCTGCCACCGCGCAGAAGGGTATCGGACGGGCAGACCGGATGGTAGTCATGCAGAGTCTGGACGACCGGTATGCCCGCTCGGCGAGCCTCGAGGAGAATCGAGGGTGAAAGCTGGCGATGGATGCCGTGGACGTGCACCACCTGAGGTCGAAAGACAGCGAGCTGTCGCCTGAAGCGCTTGGCCGCCTCGACGCTGTAGAACATGCGAGTCATCGCGACCACTCGTTCGCGCGCCGCGAGGCCGGCATGTTCACCAAGCTCTATGTACGGCACGAAGTAGCCAGACCACGGCGACGACTGGTTGTCGGGATGGGATGTCGAGAAGTGCGCCACCTCATGACCCGCGTCCTCGAGCCAGGCGATCTCGTCGAACATGACGCGCTCCAGCCCGCCACGGAGATACCAGAACTTGCTTGCAACGAGGATGCGCATCGACACCCTGGATGGTATCACGCTCACCTGCGGGCGCCCGGGTTCAGTCATCGACCGCCCGAAGACCTCCATTGCGTCGCCTGACCAGAACGCCGGCGGCCACGCTCTCAACCTTCCCGCACGCCATGTCCCCGGACGCGAACGCGAGCTACCGCCTCCTCGTATGCCCTCACGTACTCATCCACCATCCTGCGGACTGTGAACTCCTGCTCAACGCGTGCCTGCCCGGCGGCGCCCATGCTCGCACACACCGAGGGCTGCTCGCGCAGATAGGTCAGCCTGTCGGCGAGAGCCGCAGGATCCCGCGGAGGGATCACATAGCCGGACTCACGATCTCGCACGATCTCCTTGGATCCGCCACTGTCGGTGCACACGACCGGAAGGCCACACGCCATGTACTCCATGATCGAGTTGGAGCAACCTTCAGCGAACACGGCGGGATCACTCACGAGGAGCCCCACGTGCGAAGCGCGTATGTGCCCGACGACCTCAGTCCCTCCCTCGGGAAAGGCGACGACGCCGGCTGTGACCAGATCGGCCGCCTCGGCCAGGAGAGCAGCGCGGTCGGGACCATCGCCGATGAGCAGGAACCGCCAGCGGGCCGAGCCTGATCCCGCCAGCAGGCGCGCCGCCCGAATGACGGTGGCGAAGTCCTTGGGCGGTGTCATGCGCGCCGCCATGACCACGGTGAATGGCTCATCGTCGCGCGCCGCGGGGTGCTGCGACGAGGCGGCGAGCAACCGCTCGCCATCGAAGGCGTTGTAGATGACACGGCCTTTGCCGGCATCGATGCGCCAAGCCGCGAGACCGGCCGAGCTGTTGGCCACCACAAGGGTCGCGAAGTGCATGATGGAGCGCCGCGGACGTCCGAAGCTCGGCGGCACGGACCCCATCCGAATGGAGCCATCGATCAGCGGTATGCCCAGAGCAACGCATGCGGGCACCGCAGCGGCGGCGGGCATCCACTGCCACGCATGCACAACGTCAGGGCGCCATGAGCGGATGAGCCGCGACAAGTGCACGGCCGGCGCGATGTCGAAGCGCGCCCTGCGCGGCCGCACGATGAGTGGAATACCAGCGGCCATCACAGCTTCGGCGTGAGGCCCGCCCTCCAGGCTCCACACGCAGCGCTGCCATTGGGGCGGCAGATTCCGCGCCAGCAGTGATAGCTGGCGTTCCATGCCGCCGTTGCCGTGGCTGTAGGTGAGCAGCAGGACTCTCACCGGGCCGTCTCACAGACGTAGCCCGGCTTTGCCCTCTCAATGGCGAACTCGATCAGTCCCACGAGTCGCGAGTCATGCGTCCCCACCGAACCCCCTCTCGTGCTCGCCGATCGGGCGCGACATGAGTGTGCTTTCTCGGCGTAGCGTCCTCACGTCTCATCATGACACGGAGCCGGGCAGCCCCAAAGCAGTTTGTCGGCCACGGGGGCGCAGGCCTCGAGCGGCAGGTCCCGAGTGCATGTGAGCCGCGGACACGGCCGCCGGCCGTGACGTCGGCGAGCAAGGTGGTACACGCTGAACGCGACGAGGACGCACGCCGGATCCTTGTGGCCGGTGAAGCGCTCCTGCAACGCTCAGGGCGGGGTCTGGCTTCGTGGAGGGCAGCTGCCCCTTGCGGACCCTCAGGTCTTCCTCCCACCGTGCCGAAGAAGAAGGTAGACTAGGTTCCAGAGACTGAACCACGCAGGGGGCCCGCGCCGCACATGGGGGAGACGAACCAGCACCTGAGGGGTCACTTCGTAGTACCCGGCGCCGCCGGGTCCATCGGATCGCACCGGACCCGCAGGCCGATGACCGGCGGGCACACGGTGGTCGGCATCGACTCGCTCGCCCAGCGGCGTGTCTACGTGCTGCGCCTCTCGGCGGCAGGCGACGTCATCTGCATGCTCACGAAGCGGACATGAGCTTGGCGACTGTCCTCGTCTCCGGCGGCGCCGGGTTCATAGGGTCGCACGTGACAGCCGAACTGCTCCGGCGCGGGCACACGGTCCGCGTGATCGACAACTTCTCGACCGGCAGCCGCGAGAACCTGGCGGCGGTCGGCGGCGACGTGGAGCTCATCGAGGGCGATATCCGCAGCTACGAGCGCACCCACGCCGCCACGAAGGGCGTCGACTGCGTGATCCACCTGGCGGCCCTGCCATCTGTGCCGCGCTCCGTGCAAGACCCGCTGACGACCAACGAGGTGAACGTCACCGGCACGCTCAACGTGGTGCTCGCGGCGCGCGACGCCGGGACGCATAGGGTGGTCATGGCCTCGTCTTCCTCCGTGTACGGCCGAGCACAGGGACTGCCCAAGACCGAGGGGATCGTGCCGCAGCCGATCTCGCCGTACGGCGTGTCGAAGCTGGCGGCGGAGCAGTACTGCATGGGCTTCAACGCCGTGTACGGCATCGAGGTCGCGGCGCTACGCTACTTCAACGTCTTCGGCCCCCGGCAGGATCCGAACTCCCAGTACAGCGGCGTGATCCCCAAGTTCTTGTCGCAAGCGCTGGACGGCGTCCCCCTGGTGGTCTTCGGTGACGGCACGCAATCGCGCGACTTCACCTACGTGGACAACGTCGTCGCGGCCACGCTGTCGGCCAGCGAGTGCCGGCTCGACGGCCCGCTGATCTGCAACGTGGGCTGCGGGTCTGCGCACACGGTCCTCGCGCTCGCCGAGGCCGTGGGAAGAGTCGCGAAGCGCGCTGTGCAGATAGAGCACGTGCCGGCGCGGCCAGGGGACGTGCTGCACTCTTTCGCCGATATCACGGTCGCCCGGGAAGCGCTCGGGTACGACCCGACGGTCGGCCTCGAGGAAGGCCTCGAGCGCACCCTGGGATGGACGCTCGCGGAGCGCAGTGCAGATCAGAATGTTGCATTGGGTGAGAAGCGGTGAAAGGCCACATCGTCGTCACCGAATGAGACGGGTTCATCGAATCACGCCTGACTGACAGGCTGCTGGCCGACGGGCATACCGTGGGTGGCATCGATTCGGCTTCGTCTTGACCAGTCGCACGGCTGGAGACAGCTAGCTACGACCTGCGGAGACCCGCGCCGCCCTCCGGCCGAGCAGGGCGCTCGACAGCCGACCGATCAGGTCCGTACCGTGCTGCTCCTTCCCCGGCCGCCGACAGCGGCGTCGAGAGTCGAGTCGTCATGGGCGTAGTAGGAGTAGTGGTCGCGCTCGGAGCGCCGGCTGGGCGCCGAGCTTATCGCGACCAATCCCAGATTGCGGCAAGGCATCTGCGAGATCTGCGTCGCCGCCTCCACGAGAAGCGGACGCTGGGCCCGCGTGAGATCGACGAGGAAGACCAGGCCGTCGACGCAGCGAGCTATGGCCGCGGTGTCACCCACGGCGAGCAGCGCCGGCGCGTCCACGATGACAAGATCGAACCCCGCGGCCAACTCCTCGATCAGGCTGGCGAAGCTCTTGGACGCGATGATCTCCGCGGGGTTGGGCGGAACCGGACCACTCGTCAGTACGTGCAGGCGGGGCTCGCCGTTGGAGGCCGCCTCGACCGTACCGGCGCTGCCCATCGTGACTAGACTCGACCCGACGGCCCGCGAGTGCAAGGTCCGGCGCAGGTCACTTCTCCCGGTGAGCACGGTCGAAAGGCCGGCCCCGTTGGCCAGATGGAGATAACGGTGCACTTGCGGCCTTCGCAGGTCGCCGTCCACGAGCACCACCCGATTGCCGGATGCCGCCAGTGAGATAGCCAGATTGCACACTGTGAGGCTCTTGCCCTCGTGCTGCAGACAGCTCGTGATGAACAGTGACTTGAGGTCGCCGTCTATGTTGGCGAACTCGAGGTTGCCGCGCAGCTTGCGCACAGCCTCAGCTGCCGGACTGTGTAGATCGGCCAGTGCAAAGAGCGGCTGCCGATCGACCTCTTTCGCAGGTATCTTGCGGATGTGGCCCAACAAGGGCATGCCGAAGATGGCGACCGCCTCTTCCGCGGTGCGCACGCGCGTATCGAACTGCTCAAGCAACAGGACGATCCCGATGCCGATGATCAAGCCGGCCACAAGACCCATCAGGCCATTGCGCATCGGACGCGGCGAGAACGGCACCCTGGGGACTGTCGCCGGTACGAGGACGCGGAAATTGCCGCCGACCGTGGCCTCGAGGATCTGCAGGTCCTGAAGGCGCGCCTTGAGGGTCACGTAGTCGGCCGACAGGCGCTCCGCCGCAGTGTGGAATGAGTCAAGTTCCCTCTGAATGACCTGCTCCGCGACCCGCACGCGCTCTTGTTGGCGGGCTTTGCGAGCGGCGGTGAACGCCGTCGCGTAGGCTTGGGCGGCCAAGGCCGCGGTCTTGGCGCTCGGGCTGACGGCCGTGATCGACACGGTACTGATGTTCGTCTGGCCCGATTGCGCGTCCGGAGCGGCCGTTACCGCATAGGGAGATGCAGCGATGCCGGGGCCCAAGTCTGCCCTCGCGCTGTCGATCAGCTCGGGACTGGCGATCGCACTTGCGACGCTGTTGAGCTCGACCTGCATCTGCGCGGGGTCGATGTTGCCGCCTGTGGAGAGAGGATCGGCCACATTGACCTGGCCTTCGTAGATAAGTTGGGCAGACGCCTTGTACATGGGCGTCTTGGCGTACGAGTAGGCGAGGGCCAGTGCTGTCAGGGCCACGGCCACGCCGAAGACGATCCACTTTCTGCGCCGGACGATGCGCACGTAGTCGCGCAGCGTGGCGTCCTTTCCCTCTTCGCTCCCGACCACCGCAGAGCTCCTTTCGTTCTCTTACATCTTAGGGCAGCGATGCGCACGCAGCAACGCAGGCTGACTGCCGCATCCAGAATCGTGTGAAAAGGCAGCATTTGCGAGCGCCGTCCGCCTGGCGAACGTCTGGCACCTTGGATCATCGGAACCAAGACACGACTTCACGAGGATGGATGCGCACCAAACCCGTGACCGATCGTCTCTCGAGAGCCGTGGGGCGGCGGTCGCCTGTGGGCAGAGTGGACTCGCGGCATGCTCGCCCGATCGAGCTCGCCGGCTGATCGCCTCGCCATGGCAGCGCGCTCGCGCTTTGAGCGACCGGTGGCGGGGCCGCGCACGGGCGCGGGCGCCGCCAGCAGCCGGACCCTGAGAAGGGCCTTTGGGAGATCCTTCACCCGGACCGGAGAGGGCGTTGCGGCACCGTATTCAGTTCCGACGTAGACAGATGTTCCAAGAAGCGAGCCTAGGCTCGCGTCGTCAGCGCCGACTACGCCAACCACGCCGGCTGCCTCAAGTTAGCGCGCTCTCAACCGACTCCATGCAGTGCGTACCGCCCACCGGTACCGGATCTGCAACTGGAACTCACGTGAGTCGCGCCGGTGCGACAGGACATACGACCGCCGATGCTGCTCGCTCGTTCCATGAGACACGGGAGTCATGGTGTCCAGAAGAACCTGCATCGCGGTCGTCTTCCTTGCAACCATTCTCGGGCTCATGGGTGTCTGCGCGATGCCGGCCGCCGTGGCCGCTTCGCCGTCGCCTAAGGTGTTGCGCTTCAACGTCATCAAGCGAACCCCGCACTACGTCGTCGTGAAAGGTCATCACGCGCGCTTCGTGGTCCGGCACGGCCAGCGCAAAGTCACCCTCCACCACGCCAAGCATTACCGCGTCGTGAAGCGCGCGCACAGGTATGTGCTTCTTCGGGCCTTGAGGCCGAAGAAGGGCCCGAAGCTGACCTTGGTTGCGCCCAACGGCGGCGAGTTCGCTGCCGGCGCCTGCGTCACTCTCACCTGGCAGACGTCGACAGGCGTCTCAAGCGGCGGCTTCCACGTTGCGCTGAGAGACACTGTCACCAAGGCATCCGTGCGTCTGCCCGCGGGCGACACCCTGGCTCGGCGGGGCACGACGAACTACAGCGCGCAGTGCATCCTCACTCAGCCTGTCGGCACCTATACGGCCTTGGTGTACCAGTATGAACCCAACGGCAACGTCGTCGCCTCTGACGCGTCGGATGGCACACTCACCATCACGGCGGCGGTGGCGCCGACACCGACGCCGACGCCCTCGCCGACCGTGACGCCGACGCCGACACCGACGCCGACCGTGACGCCGATTCCGACGCCAGCACCGACGCCGACCGTGACGCCAGCGCCGACGCCCACTCCGACGCCCACTCCGGCGCCGACACCGACACCGACGCCCACACCGACACCGACCGTGACACCGACACGGACGCCGACACCGACCCCGACGCCGACCCCGACGCCGACCCCGACGCCCACACCGACACCGACCGTGACACCCACCCCGACGCCCACCCCGACGCCCACCCCGACGCCGACGCCCACCCCGACCGTGATCAACGTCATGGACTACGGCGCAAGGGGCGACGGAAGCACCGACGACACGGCCGCGATCACGACGGCAATGAGATCGGCGGCGAGCAGCACGCGGAGCGTGTATCTGCCGGTGGGAACCTACGAGATCACTTCCATCACCGTTCCGGACGGCTTGAGCGTGACGGGCTCCGGCATGGGCACCACCTGGCTCAAGGGCAAGGTCGTCTACGGCAGCGACAGCAGCTTCAGCGACCTGAAGATCGGCGATGCCGGCGTCTCCGCCATCGTCAACGGCAACGGCGCCGACTCCACGACCTTCACGCGCTGCCACTTCCGCGGCGGCGGCGGGGCCTGGGGCAACCTCGCGGTCGTCAACTTCGGCGACTCCAGCGGCGGGCCGGGCTGCAGCTTCATCACGCTGAAGGACTGCGAGATCGAGCGCAACCTCGGCACGGAGAACTCCTCCTTCTCCAACGGCTACAACGACATCAGTCTCTACTCCCAGTCGTCCACCAGTTCCGTCCATGACATCACCCTCGACGGCTGCCACGTCGGCGTCTCCAACGGCGTCGCCACGGGGAGCCCGCGCATGGGTATGGAATGCTTCGTCGCGGCCCCGGACCACCTGCCTTGGCAGAACATCACCCTGCGCGGCTGCGTCTTCGAGGCCACCGACGGGACCTGCCTCGACTTCGCCGACCAGGGCTTCGCCGGTCCGATGAGTGCCAGCGGCGTGCTCGTGGAGGGCTGTACGCTCAAGGGTGCCGGCGTGCTCGCCAGCGCACCCTGGAGCAACATCATCGCCGTCGAGTGCCCCAGCGGCGTGGTCATCACCGGCAACACCATCTATCGCAGCTACCAGGCGGCGCTTGCCATGTCGCACCTGCACGCGAGCGGCCCCGGCATGGTGATCACGAACAACAACTTCGACTTCGTGACCGACAATGGCGTCACCCCTTACGGCTACACGCCGATCAGCCTCATGGGCTACGACAACGTCTTCACCGGCAACACAATCACTCTGAACTGGGCTTCCCGAGCAATCGACCTGGCCTCCTGCACCAACAACGTCGTGACCGGCAACATCGCCCATCTCGGCGGCCGTCCGCTGTTCGCGGAGTGGGGCGGCGGCGGCAACGTCACGAGTCCGAACACTGTGAGGTAGCGGTGAGCGTGGTCAGGCCCACGCCTGATAGCGGAGACGCGAGTCTCCTCGGGCTAGCCTGACGTCGGAAAAACTCAGCGGAACCACCAAGGCGGGCTGCCTCGGCAGCCCGCCTTGGCGTCGCCGGCTGTCTGCCGCGTGCCGGCCAAGCGCCATGCGCTCGGCCGGCAGGGCACAGACTGGAGCCCCATGGAAGGCTATACTAGTGGGACACTGCTCCAACGGCCAAAGGGTGGCAACAGGGATGGCCTGGTCGGACTCGACGAACAGGGCGCTGCGACGTAACTGGGGCTCACGGGGAACCCGTTGGTCGATGCTCCTCTTCGTGGTCGTGGTCGCCTGCATCGCGCTACTGTCTCATGCGTTCGACGCGAGTAGCTCTCCAGGCTTGAACGTCCGCTCGTTCGGCGCCAAGGGCGATGGCAGGACCGACGACACGGCGGCGTTCGTGAAGGCCCTCGCGGCCGCCGCCCGGTCCCAAAAGAGGCTCTACGTGCCCGCCGGCGTCTACCCGGTCCGGCGGCTGCGTCTGCCAGACGGCGTCAGCCTCAAAGGTGCCTCGAGCCGCACGACGTGGGTCAGAGGTGGCATGACCTTCGGCTCCCGACAGCACATCTTTGACCTGAAGATCGGGGACGCGGGAAGTTCGGCCGTGCGCAACGTGGCGGGAGCGACGGGCACCGTCTTCGAGCGCTGCCACTTCCGCGGCGGCGGCGGCGCGTGGCCGAACGAGGCCGTGCTGGCCATCGGCCAGAAGGCGAGCTGCTCGAACCTCCTCTTCAAGGACTGCGAGGTCGAACGCAACCTCGGCGTGGAGGACTCCACCTTCGGCCGCTGCTACAACAACATCAGCGTCTACGCGCAGGCGTCCACCGTCCGCGACATCACCTTCGAGGGCTGCCACGTCGGCGTCTCCAACGGCCAGGGGGGGCACGACACCGGCTCCCCGCGCATGGGCATCGAGTGCTGGGTGCAGAACGGCTCGCCGGGCTGGCAGAACATCACCCTGCGCGGCTGCGTCTTCGAGGCCACCGACGGGACCTGCCTCGACTTCGCCGACGGCTCCGATGCGACGATGGCCGCCAATGGCGTGCTCGTGGAGGGCTGCACGCTCAAGGGCGCCGGCGTGCTCGCCAGCGCACCCTGGAGCAACATCATCGCCGTCGAGTGCCCGAGCGGCGTGGTCATCACCGGCAACACCATCTATCGCAGCTACCAGCCGGTGATCTCCATGTCACACCTGCACGCGAGCGGCCCCGGCGTGGTCATCACCGGCAACACCTTCGACCTCGTGGCCGCCAACGGCGTCACCCCCTACGGCTACGATCCCTTCAATCTCATGGGCTACGACAACGTCTTCACCGGCAACACCGTGACCTGCAACTACGGCAGCGGCATCGTCGACCTCAACGGAGCTCACAACAACACGGTGACCGGCAACACCTTTGTCGTCGGCGCCGCATACGGCCATGCGGCCATCAGGGAGTACAACGGCTCGTCCGGCAACACGGTCACGCCAAACACGGTGGACTAGACTCGGGGGCGGTTCTCCGCTCTCGGGCGGCGACCTGCCGCTATCATCGAGGTAGGTCCACGAAACCGCCGACAGGAGCACATCCAGCCCCATGGTAAAGACGCTGACGCGGGCCACACTCGTGGCGCTTGTAGCGTACATGGCGGTGTCGATGGCCCGTTCGGGGCGCCTGGACAGCCTGTTCGTGTTGTCCGCCGGACCCATCCAGGTCTATCTTGGCGACCTCCTGTTGCTGGCCGTGGTCCTGTTGCTGCTGCGGGAGTTCGTCCTCAAGGACGGCCGGCGACTGCCGACGGCCAACCGCAGAGTCGTGTTCCTCGTGTTCGCCTACTGCGCCTATCAGATTGCCGTCGTTCTGCCCGTGTCGGTGATCTTCCACGATCTCGAGCCGATCGCCGTCACCCGGCAGATCGAGGGCCGCCTCGGCCTCATCCTGATCCCGTTTGTGTACCTCGTCGTCCTGCGATGCGTTTCTCCTCGGGCGGTAGTCGCACTCGTCAACGTTGCGGCCGGCCTCCTCGCGCTCTACGCGATCTACAGCTACGCGACCGTGGGGCCTCTCTACGACAGCGGGACCCGCCTTCGCGAGCTGTGGGGCGGGGCTAGCCTCCTCTTCGGCTTCCTGGTCCTCACCTCCCTCTTTCTTGCGCGTCCGAGTCTTGTCGCGTATGCGGCCGCCGTCCTGGGGCTGGTCGGTGTGGCCCTGACCAACCATCGTTCCGCCTATCTGGCCCTCCTCGCCGTCGGCGTGCCCCTCTTCTTCCACTTTCGACGCGCGTCATCGCGCACCGTCGTGGTGCTCTTCGTCGCCGTGTCCGCCGCCGCCCTCCTCGTTACGGCGTCACCCACGATACGAGAGAGCGCCTACTACTCTCTGCGCACGATGGTGAATCCCGATGCCGACAACAACTCGCGCGACAGGGTGGACCGGTCACGGCTGGGCTGGGAGTACTTCGTCGCGTATCCGCTTGGCGACTACACGTGGAACCAGCGCTACTACCTCGTCGACCTCGCATACCCCTTCGAGCCGCACAACTTCGTGGTGCAGATCCTGGACGAACAAGGGATCGTGGGCTTCGCGCTCTTCGCCGCCGTCATCGTCCTCACGGTACGCGTCGCGTGGCGCAACCGGGCAGCGGACCAGATGAGTGCGGTAATGCTTGCCTACTTCGTCTTCTACCTGGGGTTCTGCCTGTTCAACACGAACATCCTCAACCAGGCGAACGTGCTCCTGTTCGGCGTGGCGGTCGCCCTGATCCTTCACGGCAACGCCGAACTGGAGGGACGGGACGTGCTGGGCGAGGGCACGCAAGAACCTCCGCGGCCCGCACGGTAGGTTCCACGCTGGGCGTTCCACCGGGGCCGGCCCTTCACAGGTGACCCCACCGCGCGGACGATGGCTTGGCTGCGGGCGATGCACAGGGAAGGACGATACTTGTATGCTGAGGCCTGGAGTCAGGCTGGCCACCCTTGGAGAAGAAGTGCAAGTGAACGCCGAGCGGACCGATCCGGCTGCAGAACATGACGCAGCATTCCGCGCGCGCGAGCCTGCCAAGTGCCCCGACTGTCAAGGGACGATGAACGGCGGGGGTGGCGCATGAGGGTCCTCTGGTTCGTCAACATTCCACTTCCGGCAGTGACTGAGCGCCACGGAACGCCACCCATCCACCACGGCTCATGGCTCGACCAGCTCGAGACAGCCGTGCGTGGCTGCCCTGACATAGCACTCGGGATTGCCGCTGCAGGCCAGGATTCGCAAGAGTCGTTTGAGAGCGCCGGCGTCGCATACTTCGATCTCGGATCGGAACGCGAGCGATACGGCTACCAGCGAGTTGCCCGGCGTTGGCGGCGACTCCTCCAGGCGGATCGAGACCTCCGCGGATGCGAGCGCATCGTCGACGCGTTCCGTCCCGAGCTGATCCACGTTCACGGCACGGAGAAACAGTTCGGGCTCCTTGCGAGTCGATGCCCGGTGCCCGTCGTCATATCCATCCAGGGCGTTCTGAGCGTGTACGAGCTCTTGGGCACGCGAGGCAGAGATACGAGCCTGCTCCTCTCCGCGTCCCCGAGCCTGTTCGCACGCGGCACCGGCACGTTGCTCGACCACGTCGAACTCAAGCGGCGCGCTGCGCGGGAACGCTTGATGATCCAGCGGTGCCGGCACTTCATCGGCCGTACTCGCTTCGACGCCGATGTGATCCACGTGCTGAATCCCCGTGCTGACTACTACCACTGCGATGAACTGCTGCGTCCCGAGTTCCACGAATCGACGTGGGATGAGCTCCGGGCCGAGCCCTGCACCGTCTACAGCACCACGGGAGGATATGCGCGCAAGGGACTTGGAACCCTGCTCAAGGCCGTGGCGTTGCTGCGTGAAGGCCCCCTGCCCGATGTGCGTTTGCGCCTCGCAGGCGTGCCGGACGCCGAATCCGAAGATGGACGAGCCGCGGGGCGCGAGATCCGCCGCCTCGGCCTCTCCCACTGCGTGACGAGTGCAGGGGCACTCGGCCCCGAAGGAGTGGTGCGCGAGCTCCTCCGAGCTAGCGTCTTCGCCCTCCCCACGCATGCCGACAACAGCCCGAACAGCCTCGCTGAGGCCATGATGGTGGGGACGCCGTGTGTGGCCAGCGCCGCCGGTGGCATCCCGACTCTGGCGCGCGACGGCGTCGAGGCACTGCTCGTCCAGGACGGCGATCCCTACGCTCTGGCCGGAGCCGTTCTTCGCCTGTTCGATGACAGGGAGCTGGCCCGACGACTCTCGCGCAACGCACGCGCCGCGGCCCTGGTCCGCCATGATCCGGGACGCGTGCGCGATACGTTGATCGAGATCTACCGGCACATCCTCGACGACTCAGGGCCTTCCGCGTCATGAGACGGCGGCCGACATGAGCGAACGTGAGCCGGATACCAGGGGCATCTGGATTGCGCGCCTGGTGCGTTGCGGTGAGCGCGCGCTTGCTGCCGCCGACGGCCTCAGCGCGAGATAGACGGCAGCGCTCTGGGCCGGCGGCGGGTCTGGGCCCATGAGGTGCGCCCAGGAGGGCCTAGCCTCCGGCGCGTACACGCTCCCGTAAGAGGTGGCGCAGGGGGGTGCCGGCGTGGACATCGACCGATGGCGCTGCCGGCGGCGCACGGCACGTGATAGATTCCAGCCGACCCAGGCTGCAACCAATGGTGATCGGCATGTTGACGATCTTCTCTCTTCCAAAGCCATTCCTCGGACATATTGGCGTCATCCAGCGAAACGCCGTCCGGAGCTGGCTGGCACTGCGCCCAGAATGCGAGGTCATCCTGCTCGGCGATGAAGAAGGGATCGCCTCGTGCGCGCAGGAACTGGGCGTGCGTCACCTCGCGGGCATCGCCCGCAATGAATACGGCACGCCCCTGCTGGACGACGCCTTCAGGCGGGTGGCGGAGGCCTCGCGGTTCCCCCGCCTCTGCTACGTGAACGCCGACATCATTCTCCCTGCCGCCTTCACCAGGTGCGTACAGCGCATCACGTTGCCCACCTTCCTCATGGTCGGCCAGCGCGTGGACATAGACCTCGACGTGGACCTGGATTTCGCGGACCTTGCCTGCAGGCGTGCGCTTGAGCAGGAGATCCTTCAAAGAGGCGCACTTCACCCACCCCTTGGGATCGACTACTTCGTGTTTCCCAGGGGCGCCATGGGCCCTCTTCCACCGTTCGCGGTGGGAAGGCCCTCCTGGGACAACTGGATGATCTTCCGCGCGAGAGAGCTGCACGTTCCCGTCGTCGACGCGACCGGGTGCGTGCTCGTGGTGCATCAGAACCATACCTATGCGCACGTTCCGCAAAGCACGGGCGACCTTTGGGAAGGCCCTGAGGCGGACAGGAATCGAGGCATGGTGAGCTCGTCGGCACACCACTTCACCCCCAGGCACGCGACATGGCGCTTGACTGCCGAAGGGCGACTGGCGAAATGTCACTGGTGGTCACGCGATCACAGCGCGGTCCTCCAGGCGGCGGGGGTCTTCCACCCATGGGCGCGCCCATTCCTCTCTGCGGCGAGCCTGCTCCTGCGCCGCTGGGACCGTCGCCTCGTACGTTGGCTCGTCGCCATCGGTCGGCCCGGCGGCCGAGCCCGTGAGGGCTGATCATGCATGACCAGTGCAGGCGCAGGCGCGGACGACCTCTGCCGCCGGTGTCACGCAGCCACACAGCGCAAGGCACATGGACGCGAACCACCTGAAGGCGCTGTGGCCGACCACCTATCGTGGTCCATGGATGGAGCCGGCATGTCAGCCGGGACTCGCGTCGGTGATCATGCCCGCGTATGACCGGGTCGGGGTGATCGCCGAGTCTCTGGACTCCGTGTTCGCGCAGACGTACCGACCACTCGAACTCGTTGTCGTCGATGACGGATCGACGGACGGGACCTCTGCCCTTGTGGAGGCGTGGGGCCGTGGCGACTGCGCAGACGACGAGGAGTTCTTGCTTCGGTCCGTTCGGCAGGACCACTCCGGCGCGCCGGCTGCACGTAACTGCGGGCTCGTCCGGTGTCGGGGGGAGTTCATCCAGTTCCTGGACTCAGATGATCTCCTGCACCCCAAGAAGATCGAGAAGCAGGTGGCGCGGCTTGTTCAAGATCAGCGCATCGACCTCACGTATGCACGCACCGCCTATTTCACCGGGGCCGTGGACTGGAACGCCGACCCGTACGGCAGGTTTCCAGAGGCGGACGAGCGGCCCCTGACCGCATACCTTCTCGGAGGGTGTTGGCCGACCATGTCTGCGCTGTTCCGTCGCCGCGCCTGTCACGCCGTCGGTCCTTGGGACGAGCAGGCTCGTGTCCTCGAGGACTGGGACTACAGTATTCGTATCATGCTCGGCGGGGCGTGCCTGGACTACCTGGACGAGACCCTTCTTCTTTACCGGCAAGACCATGGCGTGCGGCCGACCGTGACCAGCCGTGCCCTGTCCCCGCAAAGCCTCCGGAGCAGGTGCGCGCTCACGGCACGCTGGGTGCAGTGGATCCGCGCCGCCGGTCAGTTGGACCCTGACGTTCAACGCGTCTTCTCGAGTCAGCTTCTTGAGTTAGCAAAGACCTGTCTGGTGGCAGGGAACGTCGGTCTGGCCCGCGAGATGCTCGACACTCTCGAGAGTCTGGATCTCGCAGCCCCGCGGTCGCGCAGTCGACCGATGTACGTTTGCATCGCCCGCATGCCAAGCTGGTGTGGTCCCATCTTGGCGCGCGGCCTTCGCAGAAGCATCGCGATCAAGGATCGCGCCAGCAGCTGGCCGGCCTTCCGCCGGCGGCGCGAAGACGCGGCTGCTGACCGGCGATTGCCGTAGCGGGCAGGGGCCGCAGGGGCAGGCTGTCGTGAGAATCCTGGTCCGAGCAGCCTGCAGAGACGTCCCGAGAGCTACAGCAGCCGCTCGAGTTCGCGTCGAAATCCGCGAGGGTCACCAGGCAGGCGGATGGACGTCGCCTCGTGCTTGGCGATGTATTCGTCCGTCGTCTCGATCGCACCGGCAGGGACGCCGGCGACGACGGTTCCAGACACCACATCCCTGAGCACCAGCGAGCCGGCGCCGACCACGCAGCGGTCACCGATCGTCACCCCCGGCATGATGATCGCTCTCGTGCCGATGAAGCAGCGCGAGCCGATCGTGATGCGACCAAAGTGATTGACTCCGGGACGAAGATCCCGCATAGCCCACGTGCCACCGTCGTGCGTCACGAAGAGGACGTCGCTGGAGATGCAGGTTCCATCTCCTATCGTCACAAGCCATGGCTCGCTGCCCAGATCGCGTACCAGGATGCGGCAGCCAACGCCGATGGTCGCGCCCTGCGTTCTCAGTAGGTCGGGTGCCGCATAATCATCCGCCAACCGCGGGCGCATCCGCTGGAAGTAGTACCGCAGGCTCTTCACGGGCCGATGGTACCACAGCCCTCTGGGATCCGGTCCCCGCTACGGGCGCCTGACGATCAGTGGCAGGTGCCAGCGGGGTGAGCGAGGCCCACGTCCGCGCGAGCTGGGGCGGTTCTTCCAGTGCTTACGCCCAACAACGTGCCGGCGACGCAGCGCTCGCCCTACGGAGTCGCCAAGTTGGCCGGCGAGCACCTCTGCTGCCTGTGCCACGCCAACCACGAGCTCGGCACGCTGGCGTACGAAGGCCCCGCGCCCGCATTGACCGGATACGAGCCCTCGACGCGGTCGACGGCGGGGCTGGTGCGGAGTTTCGCGTGGCCTGCCGACGTCCAGGCTGAGTGGATCCGAAGGGCTGTGGACGTTTGCGCGCGGGAAAAGAGCGGACACTCGCGCAGCTCGCTATGCTGTACCATATCCAGGCAGACAGTCACGAAATGGAGATGATGAGCGCAGCCACAGAAGCCACCCTGCCCGCCGAAGAAGGCTTCGTCGTCTACGAGCGCAAGCGCGGCTGGGCGATGCTCGACTTGCGCGAGCTGTGGAAGTACCGCGAGCTGCTCTTTTTCCTCACGTGGCGCGACATCCTGGTGCGCTACAAGCAGGCCGTGCTCGGGGTCGCCTGGGCGATCCTGCAGCCGCTGCTGACGATGGTCGTTTTCACGGTGGTATTCAACAAGATACTTGGGGTCAAGAGCCCCGATGCTGCCATCCCCTATGCGGTCTTCAGCTACGCCGGGCTGCTGCCCTGGCAGTTCTTCGCCGGGGCGCTGTCGCGCTCGGGCGTCAGCCTCGTCAGCAACGCCAACCTGCTGACCAAGGTCTACTTCCCGCGCCTGGTGATCCCCTTCTCCGCGGTATTGGCAGGCCTCGTTGACCTGGCCATCTCGTTCGTCGTCCTGATCGGGCTGATGGCCGCGTATGGCATCGCTCCGACGTGGCACGTGGTGTTCCTGCCGCTCTTCGTCGTGCTGGCGCTCGCGACGGCGCTCGCCGTCAGCCTGTGGCTGAGCGCCCTCAACGTGCTCTACCGCGACGTGCAGTACCTGATCCCGTTCCTGGTGCAGCTGTGGATGTTCGTGAGTCCAGTGATTTACCCGATCAGCAAGATCCCCGCCGGTCCGCTGCGCATCGTCTTTGCACTGAACCCTATGACCGGCGTGATCGGCGGCTTTCGCTGGGCGCTGCTCGGGCAGCAGTTCCCCGGCGGCCTGATGTGGATCTCACTCGTCGTGGTCGTGGTGCTGCTCTTCGGCGGCCTCTTCTACTTCAAGCGCATGGAGCGAGTGTTCGCCGATGTTGTGTGAGTCATGAGCGATATCGCCCTGCGAACCGTCGGTCTCGGCAAGATGTACCGCATCGGCGCTGAGCGCGAGAGCTATCGCACGCTCCGCGACACGCTGGCGCGTGCAGCCAAACGGCCAATCGAGCGTATTCGCCACCCCGGCGCCGCGACGCATGTCTCGGAGGAACTCTGGGCACTCAGGGACATTGACCTAGAGGTCAAGCACGGCGAGGTGCTGGGAATCATCGGCCGCAACGGCTCAGGCAAGAGCACCCTGCTCAAAGTCCTCACTCGTATCACCGAACCGACGGAGGGCAGAGTCGAGATCAGAGGCCGGGTTGCCAGTCTCTTGGAGGTCGGGACGGGATTCCACACCGAACTCACGGGCCGCGAGAATATACAACTCAACGGCGCCATCCTCGGCATGACGCGAGTCGAGATCAGGCAGAAGTTCGACGAGATCGTAGAGTTCAGCGAGATCTCCCGTTTTCTGGACACCCCGGTAAAGCGCTACTCGAGCGGCATGTACGTGCGGCTCGCTTTCGCCGTTGCTGCTCACTTGGAGCCGGAGATACTCCTCGTGGATGAGGTGCTGGCGGTGGGGGACGCGGCGTTCCAGAAGAAATGCCTGGGGAAGATGGAGGATGTCGCGAGCGAGGGCCGGACGGTCTTGTTTGTGAGCCACAACATGGCAACGATACTTTCCCTCTGTTCCGAGGCTATCTGGCTGGACGCTGGACGGATCGTTTGCCGTGATGGCGCCAAGGAGGCTGTGGGACAATACATGGAATCCGCCAGATCGGAGCAACACGTGCCCCTGATCGAGCGAACGGATCGTGGCGGCAACGGTGACATCCTGCTGACATCCATCTCTGTCCAGAGCGTCCGCGGGGGAGACAGCGACCCGTCTGTCCGCTGCACCGATCGACTACGCATCGACGTGACCTACCGAGCCCCTCGGACCTTGCGCAGGCCCCGTTTTTCGATAAGCATCAATGACTACAGTAATGCCGGCATCTACTGGATGGACAGTGATTGCACTGGGGGTTTTCCCGAGGAGTTGCCTGCGGAGGGGCTGGTCAGTTGTGTCACGGGACCGATCAATGTCGCCCCTGGCCAATGCTTCATCAACCTAGCTGTCTGGGGCAGCAGCGGCCTGGCAGATCACGTCCAGTACGCCTATAACTTGGATGTGGAAGCTGACGACTTCTTCGGCACGGGCAAACTTCCCCCACCTGAGTCGAGCTTGTGTCTGATAGAGCAGACATGGCGTGCCCAGGCGTGAGTAGATGAAGATCGATTTCGCAGAAGTGGTGTTCGATCCTGCCTCTGTTGCCGATACCAACGGCCGAGTGTTCTGGTGGCGAGGCAGCGTGTATCGGGCCGTGACGGAAAGGGCTGCCAGCCTCTATCGAACGCTGCTTGAGAGTGGAGCATTTGAGAGACTCATCGACGCGGGGATGATCGGCACCGAGATCAGTTCGCTGTCCGTTGACGGCTACGATCTGGTTCTCAGTCATGACACCATACGGTTTCGGTCGTACCCATTCGAATGGTGCAATGAGATGCTCAAGGACGCGGCGCTGCTGACCTGTGACGTGAATCTTGCGCTTGCCTCGATTGGACTATCAACACAAGATGCGCACTGCTGGAACGTCTTGTTCGATGGCCCGATGCCCAAGTTTGTAGACGTCGGCTCGATCGCGCCGGGACGAGGAGACTCTGCCTCGTGGGCGAGATGGTACGCCGAATTCCAGGACTACTTCCTTTACCCTCTCTACCTGATGTCGGTCGGTCAGGGAGCGACGGCGCGTCGCCTCTTGTCGGATGTAGACGAATGGGTCAGCAGGCGAAGGGTCGCGACATTCCTGCCGGCGGCCAAGCGCTTTCAGTACGGCTTGGACGGATTCCTCGGCAAGCCAGCCCGGTTTCGGTCTCCGATGGCGTTCCTGCAGCACTTGCGCAGATCCGTCGAAGCCGTAGAGCTCCCCGAGTGCGCCGCAGAGCGGTCGGGTCATGACGAGGAGGAGTTCCCGCCGATGGAGTCCTCTCAGGGCTGGAGCCAAAGGCATCAGGCAGTGTTCGAGGTTCTGCAGAGGCTGCGGCCGTCGTCTGTGGTCGATTTGGGGTCCAGCCAGGGCGGGCATGCGAAGCTAGCGGCCGGAATGGGCATTCCCGTGGTTGCCCTCGATGAGGACGAGTGGTGCGTGAAGGCCCTCTACGCGGATGCCGCCAAGCACAAGATACCGGTGCTGCCGCTGATCATGGATGCGTGCGCACCATCCCGCTCTCGCACCAGTCCCAAGTATGGCGACTCTTACCCGGCTGCCCAAGAGCGGCTAAGAGGGGAGCTGGTCCTGGCCTTGGCCATGATGCATCGCCTCGTCTTCCAGCAGGGCCTCAGTCTTGACGAGGTAGTCGAGAGGTTAGCTGCATTCTCCGGCAGATGGCTGCTGGTCGAGTCCATGCCGCCTCCTGATTGCCACGCAAGCCCTTCACGCTCGGGCCAACCTGACTGGTATTCCGAGGAGAGTCTTGTCGCTGCACTAGGGAGACGGTTTGCGCGTGTCGAACTACTTGACTCCACTCCAGCGCCGCAAACGTTGCTGCTGTGTGAGCGATAGCAACCAGCGCGCGTCTGTGCCGGGCAGCGGAGCCCGACGTCCGACGGCGCGCGTATCGCTGCAAGGCCCTGGTCCTGCGCATGCCCCTCCCGAGTTGAAAGGCTTGGCGCAGGCTCCACTCGTTTCGGCCGCTCACAGCGACCCGCCACAATCATCGAAGGAACGTCGCCGTCACTGGTCCACCGCTGAACCCTGGGGACCATTTCTCTTTGGTGCTGCGGTCGCTGGACGCCGCACTGAAGCGCAAGTACCATTCAGAAGTTGCCCGGGCTGCTGGGGCATCCACGTGACCGTGCAGTATCTGGAGTGCCCATGAAAGCGACCGCATTCATCAGATCACATGTTCCGCCGCCGCTCTTGCGAGGCTACCGTGCCCTGCGTGGACGGGAGACGAGACGCGACTCTGCCGGGCAACGCCTATGCCTGACCGGCGACTATGGGTCATGGGACGAAGCGTGCGCCGACAGCACCGGCTATGACACCGAGATCATCCTGGAACGTACGAAAGCCGCATTGCTCCGTGTCAAGAACGGCCAGGCGGTGTACGAGCGGGATTCTGTTCTCTTCGGGGAGATCCACTATGCCTGGCCATTGTTGGCCGGTCTGATGTGGGTGGCGGCACGGTCTGGCGGAACACTCAACGTGCTCGATCTTGGCGGATCCCTGGGCAGCACCTACTTCCAGAACCGTGTCTTCCTCGGCAGACTGCGAGAGGTGCGGTGGAACATCGTCGAGCAGTCGCGGCACGTCGAGGTTGGCAAGAGCTTGTTCGAGGACGAGCAGCTCAGGTTCTATCACTCCCTTGAAGACTGCTTGGCAGAGACACAACCGCAGGCAGTTGTTCTGAGCGCTGTTCTGCAGTTCATGCCTGATCCGTACCGGATGCTGCGTGACCTGCTGGGACTGAACTGCGCTCATCTCCTCGTCGACCGGACGCCCTTCTGGAACGGGCCAGAAGATCGACTGTGCGTCGAGCACGTGCCCGAGGAAATATACCCGGCCAGCTACCCAAGTTGGATCTTCTCGACAGAGCTGTTCCGTTCCCACATTGAACAGAACTGGGTGGTCGTCGCCGACTTCGAAGGTTTCGACAAGTTCCCCGGTCCATTCCCCTACGCCTTCCGGGGAATGATCGCCACCCGGCGGGAACCAACGTGATCGGTTGCGACGCGACAATCGGCTGAGGCCGGAGTGATGCTACTCGCGGCGATTGCAGGGTTGTCCGGCGTCGTGCCGCATACTCCTGGTGTAGTGGTCCTCGCAGCCCAAGCCACCGCAGGTAGTCGTTGGTCCAGGGGCTGCTGCCACCGCCCTGACCATGCTCGCGATGAGCACGTCCCAACGGAGCTTGGATGAACGGGGGAGCAGGATACGGTCGCGTTCTGCTTCCAGGATGCCGATGAGGGACTGCACCCGGAGGCTCGCACGTGGAAGAACTGCTCGCACATACGCTGAAAGGCAAGAACGTCCTGATTACCGGCGGCCTCGGTTTCATCGGCAGCAACCTCGCCATCAGACTCGTGGAGTGGGGGGCGAAGGTCACGCTCCTCGATGCCATGATCCCTGGGCATGGTGGCAACCTGTTCAACATCGAGCCGGTGAAGGACGACGTCGCCGTCAACTTCTCCGACATCCGCGACGAGAACAGCGTGAACTACATGGTTCGCGGCAAGGACTACATCTTTCACCTGGCCGGCCAGAACGATCACGTCCTGAGCCAGACCGATCCGTACCCGGACATCGACATCAACGTGAAGGGGTCGGTGGTGCTCCTTGAGGCCTGCCGCAAATTCAACCCCGAGGCCAAGCTGGTCTACACGGGCACGCGTGGGGAGTACGGCTCTGTGGCCCAGCTGCCCGCGAGCGAGGACACGCCGATCAACCCCAAAGGCATCTACGAGCTCTCTAGCTTGACCGCGCAGAAGGTCTTCAA
>Ga0315281_10002725_pt1 | contig 26135 bp, 25 predicted proteins | sample YL17G07_0_MG_FD_204540 | JGI IMG/M metagenome (GOLD analysis project Ga0315281, IMG submission 204540) | Sediment microbial communities from Yellowstone Lake, YNP, Wyoming, USA - YL17G07_0 | ecosystem: Environmental > Aquatic > Freshwater > Lake > Sediment | place: USA: Wyoming | collected... | reverse complement strand
TGGAGCCCGGTGAGGAAGTCGGCATCAAGGTCGATAGGGCATTAATGCAAGATGCGACAGGCACCATGGCCTGTCTGCAGTTCGAGGCCTTGGAGATTCCGAAGCCAAAGGTTGATTTTGCAATAGCTTATGTTGATCATAATATTCTGCAGACAGGTTTCGAGAATCCGGACGATCACAGATTCCTCCAAAGCTTCTGTTCAAAATATGGAATGTACTTCTCCAAACCAGGAAACGGGATCTGTCACCAAGTCAACCTAGAGAGATTCTCCATTCCAGGCCAAGTTCTCCTAGGATCAGACAGTCATACGCCGACTTCTGGTGGAGCAGCAATGCTTGCCATCGGTGTTGGAGGGCTTGATGTCGCTGTGGCCATGGGCGGCGGAGCCTTCTACTTTGAGATGCCGAAAGTCGTAGGGGTTCGCCTAGTTGGGAAGCTGAATTCTTGGGTTACGGCGAAGGACGTCATTCTTGAGATGCTGCGCAGGCTCACCGTAAGAGGCGGCTTGAGGAGAATAATTGAATACTACGGCCCGGGCGTCAAGACTCTGTCAGTACCCGAGCGGTCAACGATCACTAACATGGGCGCAGAACTGGGAGCCACGACATCGATATTTCCGTCCGATGAGGTAACCAAGGACTTCTTCACGAGACAAGAGAGGGCTCAGGATTGGAGACCTCTCGCAGCCGACCCGGACACTGTATATGATACGAACATCGAAATCGACCTCAGCAAACTCGAACCTCTAGTAGCGGCTCCAGGGTCACCCGACAACATTGAGACAGTACGTGAGGTTGAGGGAACACCAATCCAGCAGTCTTGCATCGGCAGCTGTGTCAACTCCAACTACCGAGACCTGATCATCACTTCTCACATTCTGAGAGGTAAGAAGGTGCACCCAAACGTGAGCCTTCACGTTAATCCTGGTTCTAGGCAAGTCCTTGAGACTGTGACCAGAGCCGGAGCGATCTATGACATAATAGCGGCAGGTGCGAGGATTATCGAGAACGCCTGTAACGGCTGCATCGGTATGGGCTCTGCACCGGCGTCCAATTCCAACTCAATCAGGTCTTTCAATCGGAATTGGCCCGGCAGGAGTGGCACGAAGAACGACGCAGTCTACTTGGCCAGCCCTGAAACCTGTGCAGCTGCGGCGCTTTATGGCGAAATAACCGACCCGAGAAAACTGGGCACATATCCATCGATCGCATGGCCCGAAAGGTTCGTAATCGACGGCTCGATGGTCTTGCCGCCGTCAAGAGAGCCTGAGAAGGTAGAGGTCATAAGGGGACCCAACATCAAGCCTCTTCCCAGAAGAGGCCCCTTGGAGCCAACGCTTGAGGGGGAAGTTCTGATAAAAGTTGGCGACAACGTCAGTACAGACGCCATCATGCCAGCAGGCGCCAGAATACTACCGCTGCGCAGCAACATCCCAGCCATAAGCGAATATGTCTTCGCCTGGACCGATCCAGAATTCGTGCAAAGGGCGAAAGCAAAGAACGGCGGATTCATAGCCGGCGGCGTCAACTATGGCCAAGGTTCAAGCAGAGAACACGCCGCGTTAGCCCCAATGTACCTTGGAGTCAAAGCCGTACTAGCAAAATCATTTTCCCGCATTCACAAATCAAACCTCATCAATTTCGGCATAATGCCTCTGGAATTCGTCGACGCAAATGACTACGAAAAGTTCAGCGTTGGAAGCAAGATCAAGATTGAGAACGTAATCCCGACGCTGCAGAGCGAAGCCCAGGCCATGCGAGGGCAAATAGACAATCGCACTGTAGAATTCAAGTTGACGCTCACCAGAAGGCTTCGAGATATATTGATCGCCGGTGGTTTGCTAAACTACATCAAATCCAAAGCATAGAGGTCGTGGGCGGACACTCATGAGGACTTACAGGGTAGCAGTTCTTCCTGGAGACGGCATAGGTCCGGAAGTGACGGGTATGGCCGTCAAGGTGTTAGAGGCTGTGCAGGAAAAGACCGGGACCTACAAACTCGAACTTGTATGGGGCGAAGCTGGGGTCAACGCGATCGCCAAGTACGGAACAAATGTGCCACCTCAAACGGTGGACGTGCTGAAAACAACAGTGGCTTGCCTCAAAGGTCCGATGACAACGCCTGAAGAGCCGGGAGCGCCACCCAGCGCAGCCCTGACGATCAGGAAGTTGTTCAATCTGTATGCGAATGTTAGACCGTGCCTTTCCCTTCCGAATGTGTCTTCCCTGAAACCGAACATTGACCTAACGATTGTGCGGGAGAATACTGAGGGCATGTACTCCAACATTGAGTTCGACGTAAGTGAAGGCGTAGCCGTTGCTATGCGTGTTATCACCCGGAGAGCCAGCGAAAGAGTCGCGCGATTCGCTTTCAAACTCGCAGATCAAAGGCGCAAGCACCTCTCATATGTGCACAAGGCGAACATTCTGAGGCGCACGGACGGGATCTTCAACCAGGCAATACTGGATGTTAGCAAGGACTTTCCGGGCGTAGCGGTCGAGGGCTATCACATAGATAACATGGCGTTGCAGCTCATAAAGCGGCCTGAGAGTTTCGACGTGATAGTCACAACGAACCTTTTCGGGGACATAATATCCGACGAGGCTGCGCAACTCGTTGGCGGACTTGGCATAGCCTCAGGTGCTAACATGGGAGACAACTATGCCATGTTCGAACCGGTTCATGGTTCAGCCCCGAAATATGCGGGACAAGACAAGGTCAACCCAATTGCCACAATATTTGCCGGCAAGATGCTTCTCGAGTACATCGGTGAAAAAGACTCAGCGCGCAAGCTGGAAAGAGCAACCTTTGAGGTTCTGAAAGAAGGCAAAACGCTAACCTATGATCTGGGCGGAAAGGCAAAATCAAGCGAGATGTGTGAAGCAATCCTCGAAAAGATAAGGAGATCTTGACGCGAAGGTATACGCCGAAAGGTTGGAATGCGAATGTCAATGGAGCCAACCACCAAAGATATCGGCTTGCGTGGCATTCCGGTCGCCGACACAAACATCTGCCTCATAGACGGAGCCATGGGGGAGCTCTCATACCGAGGCTACGATATCCACGACCTTGCAGAATACTCTACATATGAAGAGGCTGCTTACCTCCTCCTCAACGGCGACCTGCCTGACTCTTCTCAATTGGAGGAGTTTCGTGCAACGCTTGCATCCGAAAGAGAACTACCACAGACCGTCACTGATTACCTTCAGATAATCCCGAAAACATCATCGGCTATGGATGTATTACAGTCGACAATCGCCCTGTTGGCAGGTTTTGACCCTGAACTCTTAGACGAATCGAAGGAGGCTAACCAAAGAAAAGCAACACGCCTCATAGCCAAGGTACCAACTGTCGTCGCGGCATGGGACAGAGCAAGAAGAAACCTGTCGCCGATAGCTCCGGACAAGAAGCTGACATATGCCGCCAACTTTCTTTACATGCTCAAAGGGGCAGCGCCAGATGATGAAACCGCACGAGACTTTGATGTCTGCCTGATCATACATGCTGAGCACTCATTCAACGCCTCCACATTCGCTGCGCGCGTGGTGGCGTCGACAAGGGCACACATCTATGCCTCCGTGGTTGCTGCCATCGGATCACTGTCCGGCGAGCTTCATGGTGGCGCCAACTCGCAGGTAATGAGGAACCTCTTAGAGATTGGCGACCCCGACAAGGTTGAGGAGTGGGTCAAAGCAAAGTTCGACTCAGGCCAACGAATCATGGGAATGGGGCACGCAGTCTACAAGACCATGGATCCCAGAGCGGACATACTTCGACACATGTCTGAGAGACTCGCGCGAAGAACAGGGGAGCCGAAATGGTACCTCATGACAAGGAAGATCGAGGAGAGCACAAAGCAGGAGTTCAAGAAGCACAGGGGCGACGAAATCAATCCAAACGTCGATCTGTACAGTGCGTCGGTATACTACATGATGGGAATAAGTCCCGATCTGTACACACCAGTGTTTGCCGTGTCCAGAATTGCTGGCTGGACAGCCCATATTATTGAGGAGAAGTTTCCAGAACCGCCCCTTAAACCCGTGATCTATAGGCCATCCGCAGAATATCACGGAAAGTACTGTGGGCCGGTCGGATGTAGGTACATTCCTCTGGGAAAAAGGACCCAACAGTCGTGAGATTTGAGATCATTCTCGTGAATTTGGTGATGCGCCATGGAGAAGACTTCGCATGATCTGTTGATTCTCGGTGCTGGTCTTGCGGGCCAGCGAGCTGCAATTGAAGCATCGAGGGTAACTAATGGCAAGATTGACGTGGCGCTTGTCTCTAAGGTTCATCCGATGCGCTCACACTCAGTGGCGGCAGAAGGGGGAACGGCCGCGGTTCTCAGGCCGGAGGAAGGAGATACTTGCGAACTGCACGCTTGGGACACTGTGAAAGGGAGCGATTTTCTTGCAGACCAAGATGCGGTGGACATGTTTGTACGGGTGCTCCCTGAAGAAATATTCAGAGTCGAACACTGGGGCGTTCCTTGGACCCGAGACGCAAACGGCCGAATAGATCAAAGGCCCTTTGGTGGTCACAGTTTTCCCAGAGCTGTCTACGCGGCAGACAAGACAGGCTTCTTCCTGATGCAGACAATGCACAATACTCTCCTGAAGTACGATAGTATCACTCGGTACGACGAGTTCTTCGCGACCTCGATTGAGGTAGAGGACGGAAGATTCAGGGGGATCACTGCGTTAGAGATGGCGTCCGGAGAGGTCCACGCAATCTCGGCTAAGGCATGCATCGTTGCGACCGGTGGCGTGGGCAAGCTGTACAACTTCACCTCATACTCACACACTTCGACAGGAGACGGTTACGCGCTGGCGTACCGAGCCGGAATCCCGCTGAAAGATATGGAGTTTCTGCAATTCCATCCGACAGGTCTGATGCCGTCGGGAATTCTGATCACCGAGGCCTCGCGTGGCGAAGGAGGTTACCTCCTGAACAGTGAAGACAAGAGGTTCCTGGAGAATTATGCACCCAAGATGATGGAACTCGCGCCTCGTGACATCATCTCTAGAGCAATGGTAACGGAGATTCAGCAAGGCAGAGGGATCGAAGGTCCCGAAGGCATACCGTGCCTTAAGCTTGACTTGCGACACTTAGGCCGGGACAAGATAAACAGGAAGATCCCCTTCGTACGAGAACTTTCCATGAAGTTTCTCGGCATCGACCCGATCGAAGAACCTATTCCGGTCCGCCCGGTGCAACATTACACGATGGGTGGAATTGAGACCGATTCCTACGGCGCGACACGCATTCAGGGCCTGTGGGCAGCGGGCGAGGCTGCTTGTGTGAGCATACACGGTGCAAATCGCCTTGGAACAAATTCGCTGGCTGAATGTCTCGTATACGGAAGGATCTGCGGTCAAAAGGCCGCGGAATTTGCTACAGGTGTTCAGCCGGGTCGAGCCGTCACGAAGGAAGCCACGGACCAAGTTGAAGCCCGAATCTACGGAGACCTGCTCAAACGTGAGACAGGCGAACGGATCTATGAGATCCGACAGGAGCTACGGGATGTCATGGATGTGAACTTCGGGATATTTCGAACGCTCGAACAGATGGAGTATGCTCTCAGGAAAATCAGAGAGATGCGATCAAGGCTCGCAAGAGCCAAAACGGAGGATACCAGCCGAGCCTACAACACGGACCTAACCTCTGCGCTGGAGCTTGAGAATATGCTCGAGCTTGCAGAGGTCATGCTCGCCGGCGGAATCGCTCGACAGGAGTCGCGTGGCGCCCACTCAAGGCTAGACTATACGGCAAGAGACGACCGCAACTGGCTGAAGCACACGCTCGCCTTCCGTACTCAGGAAGGACCCAGACTTGACTACTCACCAGTGCGTGTGACCATCTGGAAGCCTACGGAGAGGAGGTATTGACTCGATGAAAGATGAGCGAACTCCGACGAGCTCGATGTCGCAACCACGTCAGAAATCGTACGGTAATCCTAAAGGAATCATCGGATGGTTTGATTCTCGCCACCTCAATCTTGAGCGATACTTCTACTCGATCCATCGTCTTTGTGGCATCACGTTGGTTGGATACCTGTTCATTCATGTGTATGATACCGCCACTAGACTCGGAGGACCTGCTCCATGGAACGCCTTTCTGCTCACTATCGAGAACCCGTTGATATACGCCGGGGAGTGGCTGCTTGTTGCAGTCGTGGCGTTCCATGGTCTGAACGGGATCAGACTGATCCTAGCGGAGGTGGGCCTGTCGATTGGCGAGCCGCAGCGGCCGATCTATCCCTACAGACCGAAGTCCCTCGGGAAAAGACAGCGATACTTCATCCTGCTGCTCATGATCGTGGGCGGGATCCTTCTGGTCGGAGCAGCTCTTGAGTACCTAGTCTATGTCCCGTCGGCGATGCCTAAGGGATGAGAGGATGAAAGAATCTACGCTTTGGTTTCTATCCGTCGTGATGGCGCTCGTGCTTGTAGTTGCGATTCCGATCCATCTACATAACTTCTCCACGTTGCTCAGACCACTGGGCGCCCCTGGGTATGAGCTGGCGCTCTCATGGGAATTCGTTCGCTCCCGTGCCAGAGATATCTTCTACACCATAACATATACAGCACTTCTCGGCGCCGCAACATATCATGGCATGTACGGAGTCAGATCAGTGGTCTATGAACTCTCGCTGACGAAGACTTACGAGCGGCTGGTCTCCATCATCTGTTTCCTCGCCGGGGCAGGCCTCTTCGCATTCGGAGCCTATGTCGCCATAGCCGCCCTGTTCTTGTAGGTGATCTGAGATGAGTACGCCAACGAGAGTACACATCAAGATACAGAGATTCCGACCAGATGAGGGCCACCCGCCTCAATTCAACGAGTACGAAGTGAGCGCAAAACCGGGCATGACTGTCAACGATGCTCTCTTCGCGATCAAAGAGAAACTGGACGGCTCTGTCTCTTGGAGGGTTTCTTGCAGGATGGGAATCTGCGGGTCATGCGGAATGAAGATAAATGGGCGCTGGATGCTCGCATGCCAAACACAACTTGCAGACCTTGGAACCGACAGAATAGTGCTCGAGCCATTACCAAACTACCCGATCATCAAGGACCTAGTCGCGGACCTCACGGAACTCTACATGAAGCACAGAAGTGTGAACCCGTTCATCGTCCGAACCGACCGAGAGGAGTTCGAGAAACCAACCAGAGAGTACGTGCAGACCCCCGAGCAGATGGAGGGCTACCTTCAATTTGCCTACTGTATCTTGTGCGGGCTATGCAATTCAGCATGCCCGGTCATTTCCACAGACCGGAAGTTCATCGGGCCCCAAGCGCTTGCTCAGGCGTTTCGATACAACACAGACTCACGTGACGAGGGAGCCCCGTCCCGACTTAAGGTCGTGGACGAGCCACATGGGTGCTGGAGGTGCCATTTCGCGGGAGCATGCTCGGCCGTCTGTCCAAGAGGGGTGGATCCAGCGCTCGGAATTCAGCTCCTCCGAAGAGACTCGCTCAGACACAGGATCGGAATTGCCAGACCAAAACATGGTGCAGCGGTTGCCGCAGCGGGCGAGTTCAAGCGTCGCAAAGGAATTCCCGGCGCACCTCCGAAGACCGTATAGGCACTGGTTGCCGCGGGCGATTCCGTAGTCGACGAGTATCACATTGCAGGCAACCAGAATGGCAGCGGATAGACCAGCACTGATCGAAAGATTGATTCTTGGCTTCTAATACCAGTCTCAAACAGCCATTCACAAGGTTTAGGTCAAGATGTTCTCCTCACTCGGAAGGCCATCAAAGATATGGCCGAGACGACCGGCGCTTTTCCTCTCCCTGACGGCAGCGATCTGTAAGCCCGGTATCTGTTGACTAGGCGTTGCATGTCCCCAAACAATGGCCTAGATGCCGGGTTACTCCCGATTCCTCTCTCCCGCACAAGAGCAGACAGATAGAATAGCAACTTCTGTGTCTTGATTCGCGGCGAGGTGAAATATGCTATGGCTAAACAGGCAAAGGAGTATGATGTGGGTCTCACTGACAACATCAATGAAGTGCGGAAGTTACTAGAGATCGGGTACGAGTACGTCTTCATGCGCGGCAGAACGGTGGTTCTCCGAAAGAGCGTCACACCAGAAGGCGTATAGACGCGCACTTTCCGCAGGGCCTTCCAGTTCATGCTCCTGGGGATGATGGTCTAAGCAGGTCTCCATTTGGGATATGTTAGGACCACCAACGCCGTGGGAAGCAGAAGGCTGACGCACGGCAAACGGTGAGAACACGTCAAATCAGGCTGGACAATTCCTACACGTTAGGCGACGTTGTGGCAACCTTTCGAAAAGTCAACTGACAGAAACTTGAAATCACGCGGGTATTCTGGCGTACGTGTAAGTATCAGCGTGGGGGACTCCACGCTCGAGAGGGTTAAGGCTAGAATGATTGGAAGGAAGGAGGAATGTCGAGTTGTCGGTTAGACTTGGCAAGATTTTGGGGATTCCAATAAGGATTCACTACACACTGTGGTTTGTCTTTATTCTGATTGTCTGGTCGCTAGCTTACGGCTACATGCCCGCCCAGTATCCTGGACTTGGCGTAGTCACGTACTGGGCGATCGGTATCGCATGCGCCATAATTCTCTTCGTCTCGGTCCTTGTTCATGAACTCTCTCATTCCTACATCGCGAAGAAGAATGGGCTTCCGATAGGCAGAATCATGCTCTTCTTCTTTGGTGGGGTCTCAGAGATGACGGAAGAGCCTAAGGATGCTGGCTTGGAGGTTCGCATGGCCGCTGCGGGACCCCTCATGAGTTTTCTCATCGCGGGAGTGCTGGGTGCTCTTTGGTATCTGACAAGTCTTGTGAAAGCGCCTGTCGCAGTGACGGCGACGCTTGGGTATGGCGGTCTGATAAACGCGGTCTTGGGCATCTTCAACCTGCTACCTGCCTTTCCGTTGGATGGGGGAAGGGTCTTCCGGGGAAGCATTTGGAAGCACTCAAAGAACCTCATCTCAGCCACGAGGACTGCAACGCGAGTCAGCGAGGGCATCTCCCTCCTCATGATGCTGGGGGGATTCGTAGAAATAATCATAGGAGACTTCGTTGATGGCATATGGATAATCTTCCTCGGCTGGTTCATCAGATCCGGCGCTGAAACAAGTCTACAGCAGACACTGGTCGGTGAGGCCCTGTCCGGCGTCACGGTTGGAGACATCATGACCCGAGATGTATTGACGGTTCCCGGCAATATCACGGTTGACCAGCTCATCTCGGAGTACTTCCTTGTTCATCGTCATGGTGGCTACCCTGTTGTTGAGGGCAAGCAGGTGCTAGGCATAGTCACGATGCAGTGCGTACGATCAGTCCCGAAGGAGAAACGACAGACGACGACAGTCAAAGATGCCATGATTCCCTGTGAGCAAGCGGTGAGTGTCAAACCGTCGGTATCTGCTCTCGATGCCATGCACATGATGGCCCGTCAGAATGTGGGAAGGCTTCTGGTGTTCGATGGATCACAAATGCTCGGCATCGTGACTAGAGGAGACTTGATGCGCACGATTCGAACAAGACAGGAACTCGGAGAGTAGTTGGAGAGAATCTTGACGTTCAGGTCCACTACGGAGAAACGGATTGCTTGGTCTACTTAGGGCCCAGTATGCAGTCCTCTTCCAGTACTTCTCCTCTGAATGAAAAGGGCGAGTGCAACAATTTATTGCAGCAAGTGAATATGCACGAGAATCCGGAGCTTCCTGTTTGGCGTAGTAGCAGAGGGATTCGCCGGATAATGGCAAGTCGTTTCGCTCAACCATTCCGTATCATTTGCCAAGACAACTTGAGGTTTGCGTGATGTAGGAGTCAGCAGTTTACTCCTGCGATCATGTTGTTAATCCTGAGAATAGGCCATCTCGTAGGCGCCCTTAGCGTTCCTTCAGAACGACTTCTTTGTATTCTCGTTCAATCTTGTTCTTGTGTATCAGCTCCTCCTCAGCGAGCTTCGAGAAGAGCTCGCCAGCTTGGGGGAAGTACCGAGCGAACGGCCCCTGGCCCAATGATCTGTAGTGCTCATACGTCATCTTCTCTCGCTTTCCGGCATAGACCAATACCGCTGGATAATCTGCACCTTCGGAGAGCGTTGTGTCTTGCATGTAGTCAACTATCTTCAAATCCTCGATTTCGCCGGTCTCTGATCCAAGCTCTGAGACGCCCGCCCAGTAGACGCTTGCCGACTTCTGCATTATCGCGAGCAGCTTCTCCTTGTGACTGAACTCGGCCTCAGCGAGTTCACCTAGCAATGCCTTCGATGAGGGCAACTCCGCTATTCCTTGTACTTTGGTGTAAAGAGCGTATGACTCTTCTTCGATCTTGACCGCGCCCTCAAGTATCTTCTTCAAGAGAGACTCAAACATAACAAATGCACACCACGCGCCATGTTGAACTGAGTGCCAGCTTAGAAAAAGGTTACATTTACAGAATGAACCCGATTTCAGCAGGCCCGTGTGAGTCTGCTCTCTGGACTGGGCGCTCTTAATCTTTCGATAGCTTCTCTCCTCTCCTTCTCTTCGGAATCCACAGCCATCAAGCACGCGTGGCTATGACCAAATGAGCAGATCGGAAACTCACCGGCAGACGCTGATTCTTTGGGCTTTGTGGGCCTATGGGCTCGGATCGCGCATGAGGTAATGCATACTGGTAAACTGGTGCGCGTCTCCCAAGCTCTTCTTTACGATGAGCTTAAGCTCAGCCCTGTTTCTGGTGGTGCCCACCGTAAGTCCACGCGCGTGTCGACCATTCCATTCCAGTACGTGGATCGTACGGCCGCTATCGAGGACTACATCGAACGAACCAAAGCGACAGCCGTGGACCCGCCGCGCAATTCGTAAACATCAAGGACGCACGTTTCTCCACAAGTAGATAGACGAATGTCTGGACTGACCTAGGTTGCACTTCTAAGGCTTGATGCTTGGGACGCGTCATGATTGTAAACCTGAAAGGGTATGCGCAACCCATGGCTCTCATTTGTCACAGTGGAGGTGACATTGAATGGGACCACTAGAGTTCCTTGGCCCAATAGGTGCCTATCCAGCGGTGCCTCACGTTAGCGGAACGCTGGAGACGCTCGTTGGCATCGGGCTGGCCATCGTGGCAATTGCGATAGTCACAGGAATCACACTCAAGTACAGAACTCCGTCATAGAAGACGACGGCCCGAGAACTGCCTCAAACAAGAAAATTCCGTACTTTCCTCTCTTGGTGTTAAACGCTCGGAGGAACAGTGCTGGGAAAGAAGAAAATGTTGAGGGAATTGATCAGGGAGAGGGTTGGAATTGAACGCGTTGGCGCTTAGGAAGTGCGTTCCGTGCGACAGCAAAACTCCGCCCATGCCGAAGGAAGACGCGCAGAGATACTTGGAACAGATCCCTGGATGGACGCTGGCTGACGACCATATCGTCAAGGAGTTCAAGTTCAAGAACTACCTGGATGGACTTGAGTTTGCATACTCTTTGGGGAAGATCGCAGAGGAGGAAGACCATCACCCGGACATTGTCATCAAGTGGAAGAGAGTGAGGGTGACGTTGACAACACACGATATCAAGGGCCTAAGCGAGAACGATTTCATCATAGCCGCAAAGGCTGATGAGATCTGCAGGAAATTCACTTAGGAGACCTGCACGAATCCTCTGAGCCTGAGAACTAATCAGATCGAGTACGTGGAAAGATATTGCCTAGTTGCAAGATTGTCACGAGTGTGTATCAGATGAAATTGAGTGAACTGAAGGCAGAGATACAGCAATCTGCCAAGAATCTGTACGGCGAGAAACTGTACCCCATGACTTCGGATTGGATTCCCGTCACGGACGTTCTTGCCATAGTTGATCGATTTGAAAGGGAATTGCACGGGCAACTCAAGTCAATTCTGGGGAACGCTAGGTCGCGACCCCAGCAAGATGAGAAAGAACTACTACACAGAATAGTCGCTGATCTGCTTTCTTGATCGCTGTCTTGCCCTGACTCCAATCGCCAACGTTCTACTGGGAGTCCGCGTCTCTGTCATGAGGTCTTGTCCAGAACTAAGTGGGATGAGTCAGACAGATGTCGTTGCACGCCTCACAGAACACCTGCTCATAGCCTAAAGCATCCTTTTTGACTGAATGATATTGCTCTGGTGGATGGGGGCAGTTGCACCTCTTGCATGTGCATCCGTTTGCAGCTCTGGGAATCGTTTGACCGGTAGAGCTGCTCCTACGCCTAAATGGGTTGAGGGAAACCATTTCATCACCCACAAACGAACATGCACGTAGGTCAAGCATACGTCTTCCAGCTTACAACTGCAATACGCACTCGGCTCAGGGTTGTACAAGCATAAACTCCCAGAGCCCCAGTCGACTTATCCTAACCATTGATCCATCGATACGTTTCATGGTCTACGAACAGACTAGGCTCCGCTAACGTAGTCGTTTAGGTCGCGATGGATTGTCGTTTGGTCTCACAAAACGAGCTTCCCGGTTGGCATTCAGGTCTTGCGAACTCCTCGTCTTCTTCTACGAACATAGGTGATCGCCACTAGAACAACTATGAGCACTAGAATTGCTATCACGAGCAAGGGCTTCAGAAGCTGACTCGTTATGCTTGGCGGACCGGTCTCAGTTTTTGGCAACTCTGAAACTACTGTGAAGGTGACGGGAATCACGATCGTGTGGTCAAGCTCAAGGTCGTCTCTGTAGTAGACAAGAGCAGACGCTCGATACGTCCCCGGTGCACTCCCAGAGTCAACCAGCGCAGTTACGCTGAACGGAGCCGGGGCATTGGGATCAACTTCCCCAACATAAGTCGGCGTGATAGAATTCCCCATCAGAGGCAGATCTGGAGCGAGCGTCACGTTGACATACATGGCAGGAATCACACCACGATTCAATATGTTGCCCGAGATTGTTAATTCACTCCCGGGCAAGGCAGGGTCCGGACTCACGCTAACCTCATAGATTTCGATGTCGATCCAGCCTCGGATCAGAAACGAAATCGTGTGGTTCTCGGTTGACGGGTTGGCCTGGCCCACGAGCTTGTATACAGCAACTATGCTGCCTTGAGTTGTGGTTCCCGCGGCGAAAGACGGTGCAAAGATCGTGAGGTTCGCACGTATTGTTTCACCATGGGCGAACGAGGATCGACTCCAGTGATTGTCGCCAAACAGCACCAGCGGCGGAGGAAGCATGAGCGCGACATCAAGCTCCTTGAGGTAGTTTCCAACGTTCTCGATCTGTAGCAGCAAAGTTACGTTCTGAGAGGCCGCAAGCACATTCGTTGAGGAGGTGATAGACAGATTCGATGATGTTTGTGCGTGACCGCCAGCAATTGCCGGCGACAACGCGATAAGGCCGACAAGCACCAACAGCACGACAATTCGGAACCCGGGTTCCTCGATCCGTCGAATTGAGCGCGACACTGCTGAGAGCAACCCACTCAACTAGTCCAATGAGGCTTCCCATCATGTCTGATAACACCTAAATCTTGCGGACTGTCCGAAACAAGAGGATCCGCATGACAGACCAGGGCGAGGGATTTGCTATCGAGACATTCGATCTCAAGAAGACCTACGAGATGGGTCTCGTTACGGTACGTGCTCTAAACGGAGTGAACTTGAAGATCCGACACGGAGAGATGGTCTCAATCGTTGGCCCGTCTGGCAGCGGAAAATCGACCCTGCTGAACATGTTAGGTGCCCTTGATACTCCTACAAGCGGGAAAATACTTGTTGACGAAGTGGACATAACCCGACTAGGAGAGAGAGCCCTATCCAAGTTTCGCAACAAGAAGATCGGCTTCGTCTTCCAATCCTACAACCTCATCGAAAGGTCGAAGGTGGCTAAGAACGTAGAGTTGCCTGCCATAGTGGCGGGCACGCCCAAGAAGCTGAGAAATGAGAGGGTTCACGAACTGCTTGATCTTGTGGGCTTGGGCGACAAAGTGAATCGTAAACCACATGCACTTAGCGGTGGAGAACAACAGCGTGTCGCAATAGCACGAGCGCTCATGAATGAGCCGGCATTCATTCTTGCCGACGAGCCTACCGGCAATCTCGATTCGAAAACCGGACAAGAGATAGAGAATCTTTTGCTTCGCTTGAATCAAGAGAAAAACGCGACAATAGTCATCGTCACGCACAACCTAGAGTTGGCAGAGGGAACGGGCAGAATCATCCATCTGAGAGATGGAGTCGTAGAGAAAGAGCGAACCGGGTTGTGGGGTCATAAAGATCAGGTCATAGAGAGGGGGAACTGAGGACGATGACGGTACTCGATTTGGTTGGGCTTTCTTTTGGAGCCTTGAGAGAGCGAAGGTTAAGATCAGGCCTTACAGTGCTGATGGTGGTCATAGGCGTGGCGCTGATGACCTCCATCAACGGACTCGGTGGAGGCATGAACAACTACATTAGCGAGCAGTTGGGCACTCTGGGCGCTAACGTCCTGATAGTCACTCCTTCTGCCACCACCTTCGGGCCCGAAGCACAATCCGGTTTGCAGACAAAATTGACGCCACAGACTGTGCGCACTATCGAGAGAATTCACGGCGTGAAATATGTCATCCCGTCTTTCACCGGCGGGGGAACGTTGAAGTCAGGAAGCGAAAGTAAAGCCGTGTCAATCTTGGGGATGGATCAAAGTAAGGTCGTGTATATTGCTCCCAAAGCCAGTTTTGAATCAGGGTCATTCGTGTCATCTGGCGACTCTGGCGGAATTGTACTGGGATACAGTATTGCTCATCCATCAAATCTCGACAAGCCATTTGCCACCACAGGACAGTCAGTATTTGTTGAGTTCTCAACGGTTGAGAACCAAGGAGGAGTCGAGAAGCTCGTTACGAAAAGGAAAGCCTTCCAAGTGAGGGGCGTTCTCAACGAACTCGGGAGCCAGCAGATTGATAGTGTAGCCTTCATTTCGCTCGCGGCAGCCAACACATTATTCGCAAAGAATAGCGTGTACGACACCATCTACGTAGTCACCGACGGTCCCGATGGAAACGACAAAGTCGAAGCGAGTATCACAAAGTTCTATGGCAAGAATATTGGCGTGATATCGCCCAAAGCGATTGCAAGCACCATAAATGAGGTGATGGGCACCTTCATAGGATTTCTTTCCGCCATCGCTGCGGTCTCCATGTTCGTTGGGGCTGTTGGCATTATCACGACATTGTACACATCGGTCATGGAGAGAACTCGCGAGATAGGACTACTGAAAGCGATAGGCTACACGAGAGAAACAGTCCTCCTCATGTTTCTCACAGAATCATTCGCAATCGGACTTCTGGGCGGATTGTTGGGACTGATCTTCGGAATTGCCGGTGCATATGCCCTGATTGGAATTCTGCCCTTTGGAGCGGGAGCAATATCGATAACTCCCTGGTTTCGGCCGACTGATCTTGCTCAGGTATTCCTTCTAGCTTGCGCTTTAAGCATTACAGCAGGCATCTACCCTGCTTGGAGAGCATCAACTCTGAGTCCGATAACAGCCTTGAAGAAGGAATAGGACTCAGAGCCGAGTTCACGACACCCGAGCCTAGGCCAAGCCATGTATTTGCGACTGGCTTGCTGCACACTCGGTTGGCGTGTCAATAGAACTTGTGCTCCGTACGAGCGATGATCTCATCCTGTAAGGTCTTGCTGAGATCACAGAAGTAATCGCTGTAGCCTGCGACGCGGACGATGAGGTCTCTGTACTTTTCAGGGTTTGCCTGGGCGGCGTGGAGCGTCTCAGCGGTGACCACGTTGAATTGAACGTGGTGGCCATCCAGCTTGAAGTACGCGCGAACCAGATGGGCAAGATCATCGATACCATCGTCGCCCTCTAGAAGCATCGGAGTGAACTTCTGGTTGAGAAGTGTTCCGCCGGTCCGGACTTGGTCCATCTTGGCGGCCGATTTGATCACCGCCGTCGGGCCATGCTGATCCGCACCTTGCACCGGCGATACGCCCTCAGAAAGAGGCTCACCGGCTCTTCTCCCCTCAGGAGTTGCACCGGTCACAGCACCAAAGTATACATGACAGGTTGTCGAAAGATAGTTGACTCGATAGGACCCTCCTCGGGTATTCTTTCTGCCGTTGATCTCCTCATAGAATGCATCGAACGAAGCTTTCAACAGGTTGTCTGCATAATCGTCATCGTTGCCATACTTGGGTGTCTTGTTCCAGAGCATGAGGCGTATCTTTTCGCTGGCTTGAAAGTTGTCTTTCAGCACTTCTAGCAATTCTGAGATGGTCAGGTGCTTCTTGTCGAAGATATGATACTTGATTGAGGCTAAACTATCCGTCAAGGTGCCGAGTCCTACGCCCACGATGTAGGAAGAGTTGTATCTGGCGCCTCCATCGTTGTAGTCCTTGCCCTGTTTTACACAATCATCGATGACTGTTGAAAGGAACGGGGCAGGCATGTGGATGGCATACAGTCTCTCGATGATGTTGTTACCCTTGATTTTGATATCAACAAAATGCCTGAGCTGCTTTTTGAAAGCGTCGAACAACTCCTCGAATGATTCGAAGTGGGCAGAATCTCCCGTCTCCAAACCGATTCTCTTGCCTGTTCGGGGATCCAACCCGTTGTTCAATGTAATTTCCAGAACCTTTGCCAGATTGAAGTATCCTGTCAGTATGTAGGCTTCTTTGCCGAAGGAGCCCGTTTCCACGCAGCCGCTCGTCCCTCCGGTTCGGGCGTCTTCAATTGATTTTCCTTGACGGACAAGCTCTTCCACGACCAAGTCTGCATTGAAGATGGAGGGTTGTCCCCATCCTTGTCTGACAATTTCACACGACCTCTTCAGAAAACGATCGGGGCTCTTCTTGGAGAGTTGAATATTCGAGGATGGTTGAATGAGCCTCATCTCATCAATGACATCAAGAATCAGGTAAGTCAGCTCGTTCACTCCGTCTGAACCGTCTGGCCTGAGACCTCCGAGATCGATGGCCGCGAAATCATTGTATGTTCCACTCTCAGCGGCTGTCACACCAACCTTTGGCGGAGCAGGGTGGTTGTTGAACTTCACCCACAAGCATTCTAGGAGCTCCTTCGCCTTCTCGTGGATCAGTGTCCCGTCCTCTAGACCCTTCTTGTAGAATGGATGCAGATGCTGGTCGAGGCGCCCCGGGGAGAATGAGTCCCACGTATTCAGTTCGGTGATAACGCCTAGATGGATAAACCAGTAGGACTGCAGCGCTTCCCAGAAATCTCGCGGCGCATATTTCGGGACATGGGAACATACTTCCGCAATTACCTCCAGCTCTTTCCTTCGCTCAGGGTCGCTCTCACGTTCGGCAATTTCGCCCGCTTTCTCGGCGTATCGCTCTGCGAATCTAATGATCGCGTCGGCGCAAATGGACATGGCCTTTAGTTCTTCGCGCTTATTGTAGGCCCCTGGATCGTTAAGGTAGTCCAGACCCTGCAAGCTTTTGTCGATGTCAGCTTTGATGTCGATGAATCCCCCGCGGTAGGTCTTGTCACCCAACACTGTATGACCTGGCGCGCGCTGTTCCATGAATTCTGTAAAAACGCCTGCTTGGTATGCAGCCTTCCAGTCATCTGACATCTCTTGGAAGATAATGTCGCGCATCGATCGGCCCTGCCAGAACGGTACGATCTTTTTCTCGTAGGTCTCTCGATCTTGACTGCTGACAATGAATGGTACCTTAGCGCGCGAGTTAAGCAAGTCCAAGTCTTGAAGGCTGTGGCAGCACAGTTCCGGGTATGTGGGAGCAGCCTTAGGAACAGGCCCTCTTTCTCCCACAATCAACTCTCCATCGTTGATGCAAATCGTCTTGTTCTCCATTAGGTACTTGAATGCCAACGCTCTGCGTACAGGAGCGGAAACGCCGCGAACATGCCCGTAGAATTCGGTGATCAGCTCCGCTCTCTCCGCAGAAAGGCATGTCTTGCAGTTGAGGCTTTTCTCTCGAAGTTTCTTGACTCTCTCGTTCAATCTTTGTTGTCAGCCCCCAATCCTCACTTTCAAACCCTGACCTGCAACCGCATGAACCGTTCAAGAGATCGGCTCGCTTTGCGGACCCTATGTTTCTCGAAGTTCATAGATTCTCCCTAGCCCTCGATATTTGTCGATTCCGCTTGGTGATACGGCAAGGCTTCGACCTTGTGCACTTCTAACGATGGGACGAATCGGTCTATACGAGGAAGAGATCAGACACGTGATTACCCAAAACCCAGCTTGAGCACTAGCTCACTAACTTGATAGGCGCGCGGCCTAGGCTAGTCTTCTATCCCAAACCCCAGCCTTCGAGCGACCGATCTATCAAGGGCCATCCGTAGTAGCCCGCGTACGCGTATACAAGGCTGAGTATAATCTTGCCCGCTATTCCAGCAAGAAGAGCCTTCCCCTTCGGATAGCCCATCAGCCCAAGTGGTATCCAGACTACATCGTCAGGCGTTAGTGGCGTCGCCGCTAAGACTATGATCAGCCATACCCCGTACTTGTCAAACCTCACGCGCCATCTGTCGAATCGGGCGCGAGTCTCAGTGGAGAAGAAGTATCTTCCGCCAAGACCTACGTAGTAGTGCAAGTACTGCCCTACCCCTGCACCGATTCCTGAGACGAGACCTACAACGAACGGATTCAATCGTGTGGCCATTAGAGGAATCAGGACGTAAGATGGGAAGAGCGGTATGCTTGCACCCAAGAAGCCTGCAAGGAATGCGCCTAAGTAGCCCATCCTCTCAAGCGCATTAAGTACTGAATCCAACCAATACAAGTGCTCGTCTATCCTGCTGCAGATCAGCCGGGGCGCCGTGTAACATATCCGCCCGCAGCGCCGCCTGCGTGTGGACGCGAGTACTTGAATGCTTCCTAGCCCATAACCGATACAGAACCTACAGCAACACCTGGCTGACATCAGACCCCGTTTCCGGTCACAGATTTGCTGATGTTGTGAAGGAAGCGGTTCCTTTATCCAAGAAGGCGACCTACAGAGGTGACTCGGTCGCATCTTGAAAGCTGCTCTGGTAGATTCTCAGGGACGACTTCAGCTCGTTAATGTTGACGCGCCGCGGATTGGCCGTAGGGACCTTCTCGTCAAGATGAAGACGTGTGGGATCTGCGGAACAGACCTAGAGAAGCTCCATGGCGTGAGGGTGACTCAACCTGTCCTAGGACACGAAGTGGCTGGAAGCGTCGAGGAAGTCGGAGTGGACGTAGACGATTACTCAAGAGGCGATCGAGTTGTCGCCCATCACCATGTTCCCTGCCAAACTTGTTACTATTGTCTTCGTGGCGACCAGACGCTCTGCAAGGAGTTTCCCAAGAGCAACCTCGACCCATGTGGGTTCGCAGAGTACTTTCGAGTTCCTGAAGCGAATGTAAGTAAGGGGGCTGTCTTTAGACTACCTGACGGGATGAGTTACGAGGAGGCTGCTTTGGCGGAGCCGACAGGTTGCTGCATAAGGGGTATAGATAGGCTCGGAATTCAGAAGGAGGATAATGTTCTGATAATAGGAGCTGGACCTGCGGGACTAACGTACGTACAACTTCTCCGAGCATTTGGCACTCACTCGATAATCGCCACTGACATGATCGAATCCAGGGTAAAGTGGGCAAAGGAGTTTGGAGCTGACGAAGCGTTGAACGCAGCTGACAGCGACTTGAGCAGACAAATTCTTGACGCAACCGAAGGCCGTGGAGTTGACAATGTAATAGTTGCGTCGGGAAGCGTGAAGGCAATCCAGTCCGCATTCCCATTGGTGAGAAAGGGTGGTAAGATTCTCCTTTTCGGGATTCCCCCGCAGGGAAGCATGTTTGAGTGCGACGCAAGTAGATTATTCATCCGAGAGATCAAACTGATTCCAAGTTATTCGACTACAGAGAGCGAAATCGGAAGAGCTTTGGAAATGATGAGGAACAAAATGATCAAGTTGACAAGCATGATAACGCATCGGTTTAGTCTCGGCGACGTCGAGGATGCTTTCCGAGTTGCAGATGACGCACAATCATCTCTGAAAGTCATGGTCCATGAGTAGATGTAGGACGTGAGCATCAGTTGCTGGCTGCCCGTTTCTATGCACCCGGAGTGCTACGGATCGAAGAGGTCGATATTCCAAAGATAGGCAGGGGAGAGCTGCTGATCCGTAACCATGTGGCACTTACGTGCGGTACGGATCTGAAGATGCTCCTTCGCGGTCACAGGCTTGCAACCCCTCCACTTATCATAGGACACGAATTCGCCGGAACTGTGGAGAAGGCAGGAGAAGATGTCGAGGGCTTTGAGGAAGGCATGAGAGTTGTCGCTGCAAATTCGGCGCCATGCATGTCGTGCTACTATTGCAGGATTGGTAGACCCAACCTATGTGATCACCTAGACGAAGTTCTTGTCGGATTTTCCTCTCCTGGCGCATACGCCGAATATGTACGATTACCGGCACGAATCGTGAGGCAAAACACCTACGAGATTCCGAAGGATGTAACGTTCGAGGCTGCTGCCTTCGTTGAACCATTGGCATGCGTGGCTCACGGAATTGAATTGTCCAATATCAAGGCAGGCGATTCTGTTTTCGTCATTGGCGCTGGACCGATCGGACTGATGCACGTGCAGCTTGCGAAAGTTCGCGGTGCCAAGGCCGTTGTCGTCGCGGACGCAACCCCTGACAGGTTGCAGAGGGCCGCCCAACTCGGGGCGGACCAGTTGATCGCTTCCAACGATCCCGCGAGTCAGGTGAAGACGTTGACTGAGAACCGTGGAGCAGACGTCACAATCGAAGCTGTCGGGAAACCCGAGACTTGGGAGTTGGCTGTGCGGGCTACGAGGAAAGGGGGAACGACAGTCCTCTTCGGTGGATGCCCATCGGGAAGTACATCCTCAATTGACACGGGCCTTGTGCATTACGGAGAACTCACACTGAAGGGGGTCTTCCATCACACGCCAAGAGATGTGCGCGAGGCGCTAGGACTGATCTCGACAGGGAAGGTGAAGGTCGCGCCGCTCATCACTCATAGAATGAGACTGACTGAGGTTGAAGAAGCACTGCGCCTAATGCAGAAAGGCATAGCGATCAAGGTGGCGATCACGCCCTAGGTACGGAGCGGAGCGAGATCAATCAAGCTTCTTCGCATCTTCCAGTAGCTCCTTGATTCGTTGCAGAAACTGCGCTGCCGGTACGCCGTCAACGATTCTGTGATCGAACACCAATGATATTGTTGTGACCGATGCTGCTCGTACCTGGTTCTCGATGACAACAGGCCTCTCAGAGGTTCTGCCGAAACCAAGGATTGCACATTGCGGAGGATTGATGACGGGCGCAAAAAGGTCGACGCCATAGCCACCTAGATTCGTCACAGTGAATGTGCCGCCTGTGAGATCTGAAACCGTGAGCTTGTTCTGCATAGCACGATCAGTGAGATCTCGAATACCACGAGATATCTCAGACAGCGATTTCTTGTTCGTCTGTGGTATCACTGGGGCGACAAGTCCGTCAGGCGTGTTGATTGCCACGGCAACGTTGATGTCGCCGTAGACTCGAAGTTCGTCTCCCTCAAGAGATGAATTGATCATCTGATGATCTTCTAGAGCTTTCGCGGCTGCCTTGACGACATAGGCAGTCACAGAGATGTCCTCGCCGGTCCGGGTTTGAAGGGCCTTTCTCTGCTCAAGAATTGCCTCCATTCGCGTCTCCATTGTGATCGTGACAGGAACCGTGGTGTGGAAACCGTACGAGAGCCGCTCCGCTGTGGCCTTGCGTTTTCCCGCTAGTTTGATCGCCCTGGCAACCGGGACAGCCCTGACTTCTTGGACCGTAACAGCGGCCGCTTCCGGCTGCCTCTTCATCCGTTCGATTGCTTTCTGAACATCTTCGCGGACTATTCTGCCTCCAGGTCCCGAACCTCTGATCTCTGAAAGATCGATGCCCGCCTCTCTGGCCATCTTCCGCGCGACCGGCGAGGCCGATAGTCCTTGCACTCGTGAAACGACAGGTGCCGAGGTGGGTTGTTGCGCCATGGCGGGTTCGGCTGTCCCCTTTGGTTCAGCTTCGACCGGCAACGGCTCGCTTGGCTCGCCTACGAGCGCGATCGTTTGCCCGACCTGAACGTCTGCACCAGGCTCGAACAAGACTCTTCGGACCACGCCTTCCCCAGGAGAGTTCACTTCGAATGTAGTCTTCTCTCCTTCTATCCTGACAATGGGCACATCCTTTTCGACGTGATCTCCTTCTCTCTTCAACCACTCGACTATCTTGCCTGACTGCATACCGGGATCCAGACGAGGCATCGCAACCTTGAACATCGCCGTAGTTCACCCGATCAATCTCTTCGCTGCTTCAATGATCTTCTGCGCATTGGGCATGTACGCCTGCTCAAGCGTTGGCGAGAATGGAATAGGCATATCTGGAGCGGCGACACGCAAGATAGGCGCGTCCAGAGAGTCAAAGGCCTCCTCTACTATTCGAGCCGCTACCTCTGATCCAATTCCTCCGCACTTCACGTCGTCAGAGGCGATGATCAGCCTGCCTGTCTTTTTCACAGAATCCACTATCGTTGCCAAATCAAGTGGCTGGATCGTTCTCGGATCTATCACGTCTGCAGTGACGCCCTGTTCCTCCAGTTTCGCGGCAGCCGCAAGAGCTTCGGTGACAACTCTCGAGACCGCAACTATTGTGATGTCATCACCCGCTTTCTTGACATCGCATTGACCGAGAGGTATTACATACTCGCCATCTGGAACCTGACCTTTCGTTCTGTAGAGCACGCCGCTTTCTATGAAGACGACTGGGTTTTCATCCCGAATAGCAGCCTTGAGGAGACCCTTTGCGTCGCGCGGTGTCGAGGGCAGGACAACTTTCAATCCCGGCACTTGGAACAGCATAGACGGAAAGAACTGAGAATGCTGTGCACCGTGAGCACGGCCCAGACTGTACTGTGTTCTCAGAACCATCGGGACTTTCAGTTTCCCGCCGCTCATGAAGTGCATCTTGGCAGCCTGTGTTGCGATCTGATCCAGAGCGATGGGTAGAAAGTCCATGTACATGATCTCTGCCACTGGTTTCAGGCCGGCGAGCGCGGCGCCTATCGCTGCGCCGGCAATTGCTGCTTCTGAGATCGGTGTGTCCATGACTCTTTCAGGACCGAATTCTTTCAGCAGTCCTCGTGTGACTTTGTATACTCCTTCGAAGACTCCGATCTCCTCGCCCATCAACACAACGCGGGGATCCCTTAGCATCTCCTCGCGTAGGGCCTCGCGCAACGCGTCGGCATAGGTCAATTCTGGCATTTCTCACTACCTCGCATACACGTACTTCGCAAGTTCATCAAACGGCAGAATTGGACTCGCTTTTGCGAATGCGACGGATTCCTCCACTTTGGTTGCGACCTCTTTCTCAATCTTGTCGAAGTCCGATTGCGTTGCAAGATTGGCTTTCAGGAGTCTAGCTTCGAACCCGTCTATCGGATCTCGTCTGAGCCACGCATCGATCTCTTCCTTCGGCCTGTAGTCACCCTTGTCGTAAACACCGTGACCCTTCAGCTTGTACGTAATGCACTCAAGAAGGGTTGGGCCTTGACCATTTCGAGCTGATTCGATCGCTTCCCTGGCGGCCAAGTAGACTGCAACGCAATCATTTCCGTCGGCGGCCATGCTTCGCATCTTGTAGGCTTGAGCTCTGGCAGCAACGCTCTCCGCCGCGATCGCCTGGTCTGCTCGCGTGGACATGGCGTACATGTTGTTCTCGCAGACAAATATCACAGGGACTTTCCAGACGTATGCGAGGTTGATTCCTTCATGAAAAGCGCCGGTGTTAGTTGCGCCATCACCGAAGAACGTCATAGCGACTCGCCTCTTTCCTTCCCTTTGGAGCGCGAGTCCCAGGCCAGTCGCTATCGGCACTCCGCTGCCGACGATCGCCGTAGCATATACGGAGCCTTTTTCGGGGTAGATCGCGACATGCATCGACCCGCCGAGCCCCTTGCAAGTGCCGGTCGCCTTGCCGAAGAGCTCTGCCATCAGCGGCTTCATTGGAACGCCCTTTGCGATGGCATGGCCGTGGCCTCGGTAAGTACTCGTGATTAAGTCGTCATCATTAAGCGCGCCAATCGCGCCCGCTGCAACTGCTTCCTCTCCCAAGTAGAGATGCGACGGACCAATCAGAGCACCTTCTTGCAGAAACAACCGCTCAACGCGCTCCTCAAACCTCCTGAGCTCAATCATCGTCCGCAGCATCTGCAACAGTTTCTCTTGAGAGAGCCCGTGTTTCGCGTACTCATTCGCCTCTATTGGTCCAATAGTCTTCGTATTTTCCAACCCCGGATTCGGTCACTTGCCATGCGAGCGCCTTAAGGTTTTTTGAAAGTGCAGATGCTATGCTGGTTCAATGTGCACGGGTGGCGGACTGTTGCGGGCTATTGTTGACAGAATCGCGAATAGTCCCACTAGTTCGCGGCGCTGGGCTTCTTGCCAGTCTCCGCGATCCGCGAGCACAGTAGTGCCGCTACAAGATCAAGTACGGCGAGCACTACGATCGAGTACTGAAAACTCCCGAGACTGGTCTTCACAGACTCCATTAGGACGATGAAGATCACGGAGCCGATCTGGAAGAAGACCCTCGCACCGAAGCTGTTAAGATCATAGCCAAGATCAGTTAGACGTTGGAGCGGGACTTCTTGAAGCTAGGTAGCCCTGAGTATATGGAAGAAGTTGTAAAGAGAACGAATTCTGATGCAAAGTATCTCGAACTCTCAAAAGGTGAGAACGAGATCTACACGCTTGTGCTCGAGGCGGAGCCTGACAAGGGCGTTGCCGAAACCCTAGCCATCTGCTACAAGATTGAGGATGGAAAGATCGTCGAGGTCTTCCCGACCGAGAGGGAAGCAACATTCCATCTGTCGGCCCCATACGGGATCTGGGTCGACATCCTAACAGGAAAGCTCGGCGCGAACAAGGCCCTGATGACTCGAAAGCTCAAGGTCAAGGGCAACTTCATGAAACTCCTGAAGTACTCCGATGGCGTGCTTCGGTGGGTGGAGATCCTCAGAGCAGTTCCAACGGAATTCGAAGGACAGTATGTCCAATTCAACATCAAAGGGACTTGATACATCGCGAGGGCGACTGTGGTTGCTCAAGTTTGGTAGCCTGGAATACATGAATGAGGTAATGAAGAGAACGAACGCTGACGCAGAGTACGAGCGTCTGTCAAAGGAAGAGACAGGATCCTTTACAATGCTCCTTGGAGCTGAACCTGCGAACGGGATTCCCAAGCCGATCGTGGTTGGATACAGAGAAGAGAAGGGCAAGATACTCGAAGTCTGGGAGGGAGAACGACAGACAGACTTCGTACTCTCGGGACCATACGGCGTCTGGGTCGACATATCGGCAATTTTCTCAGGATACTTCAGAGTTCAGATTCAACGATGAGATGGCTCGAGATACTCAGAACAATCCCGACCGAGTTTGAGGGAAGCCACGCATCTTCCTCCATCAAGTGAGTTGCTTGAATGACTGCCCACAGTACGAGGCCAAGAGGCGTGCCCTTGGTCACCGGGGTTCTCCTATTCGCAGCAGTAATGGTCGCTGTTTACTAGATCCTCTTCTTCTTTGGTACGTCCACCTTGTCCGAAGTCCCGTGCTACGCAACCTTCGAAACCGCCTTCCCTGCCGCAGACACTTGGATGGCTGTCACGGCACTTGTTGGCGGGATAGGGCTGTTGACACGCAAGTCATGGGGGAGCTCTCTTCGCGCTACTCGCGGGCAGCGCCTCGATCTTTCTTAGCCTAGTGGACGTCCTGTACGACTCTCTTAACGGAATCTACGGGAGACTATTCTCCGCTGCGGGCACGGATGTCGCTGTCGAGATCACAATTAACATCTTAACCTTGACTCTTGGCCCCATCATAATTTGGTATGTCTGGACGCGGAGACGAACCCTACTCTAGGCATTACTGCCGGCGTGGGAAAAGGTCAATGCTTACAGCTGCGGCACCCAGAGCCAGACACGCTAAGCCAGCGATTCTCTAGACCGTGACCTAGCGAGATGTCTTCGTTGGACGCTCGAACCTTGGCGTAGCGCCTACCAGTATCCGAAAGCAGGTGCTGGGAACCACTGCATTGGATACTGCGGGTACATGTATGGTATCGCTACTGGATAGTACGGCTGGTAGTAGTACGGGTGGAAGTACGGAGACCAGTACTGATGATAGTACCATGGGTAG
>Ga0315281_10002724_pt1 | contig 26142 bp, 21 predicted proteins | sample YL17G07_0_MG_FD_204540 | JGI IMG/M metagenome (GOLD analysis project Ga0315281, IMG submission 204540) | Sediment microbial communities from Yellowstone Lake, YNP, Wyoming, USA - YL17G07_0 | ecosystem: Environmental > Aquatic > Freshwater > Lake > Sediment | place: USA: Wyoming | collected... | reverse complement strand
CGGACGGCAAGGTGCAGGGCGTCGCGCCAAAGGCGAAACTCTATGCCTACAAGGTGTTCGGCGACCAGGGAGGAGGGGCTGCTGATGGGGATATCATCGCCGCACTTGACCGCTCAGTGCGCGACCGGTGTACTGTGGTCAACATGTCCCTGGGCATGTCCGGGGGGACCGCCGATACGCCTGAGAACGAGGCCATCAACAACGCGGTCAAGGCGGGTGTCGTAGTGGTCGCAGCGATCGGCAACTCCGGCCCGCGTAACCCTGAGACCAACTGGCCCCTGGGTTCGCCGGCGACAGCGCTCAATGCCATCGCGGTCGCCGCCTCCAACGACGGCCCTTATCCAGTTGTCGAGGTTGTGACGCCGACCGGAACGGGGTTGGACAACATCATGGGCGGCTATGCCGACATTGCTCCGGAGTTCAAGGAAGGCACCACGTACAGCATCGTGGATGCTGGTTATGGCTCGCAAGCGGATTTCGCTGCCGTGAACGTCAAGGGGAAGGTCGCGCTTGTCGAACGGGGTCCCATCGGGACAGGCGGCATCTACTTCCGCGACAAGGTTCTCAATGCACAGGCTGCCGGAGCTGCCGGTGTCATCATCTATAATCATAGCCCCGGAGTCCTTGGAATGACGCTCAGGGTAGCGGCCGGCGACGAGAGCAAGGACTATATACCTTGCATCGGCATCACACAGGACGCAGGACTGGATCTCAGGATGCTCACGACGAGGGGGCTTGTCGTCCGGTTTGGAACGCGGAGCAACCTGGGGACACTTGCAGACTTCAGCTCAATGGGTCCTACCGAGGACTTTCACTTCAAGCCGGAGGTGTCTGCGCCCGGTGTCACAGTGAACTCTACGTTTCCAGGCGGTGAGTATGCCAAGCTGGACGGCACGTCAATGGCCTCGCCGAGCGTCGCCGGAGCCGTCGCGCTGATCAAGGCGGCTCATCCCGACTGGACACCGGAGACGGTCAAGCTGGCGCTGATGAACGCGTCGGATGTCCTGCGCAATTGGCAGAACGATGAGGTCATCACGTGGACACTGCAGGGAGCCGGCCGGGTCGATGTACCGGCTGCCATCGACGCTCTAGCCGTGGCTGGGATAGCCACCTCCGATGGGAAGGCGATGTTCCAGACAGGTGCCATTCTTGTCGACGATGATAGCGTTGCCACTGCGACGACGATCAAGCTCTACAGTCTCTCAGGCCGAAGTGTGACCTTCTCACCTTCGTTCGATTGGACAATGGATGCGCGGGCAGGCGTGAAGGTGACCATCACTCCGTTGTCCGTGATCGTCGCTCCTGGCGGAACGGCACAGGTTGCGGTGACCACGAGTGTGGACCCGGCGATCGTAGGAGACGGGCCGCACGAGGGAATGATCACACTGCAGTCGACCAGTGGAACTTTACACGTGCCCTACATCTACTGGCGCGCAGGTGTTGAGGTCCCTCAACAGCTGAGCGGGATGCATACGAGTACAGCAACCCTCGCGGCGCCCGGTGGCACGATGGACGTCCAGTTCAACATCGGCTACGGTGGGGTGCGACCAGCCGTCGAGGAGGGAGACGAGGCTCAGGGTTCCAGCTTTGCCTCGCAGGTTGTGGCGGCGGTCACGGGGACAGATGGGGCGGCGACCCTCGGGACCGTATACCGCAGGTCGCTGTTGCTCGTGGGTGACCATGGATTTACCTGGGACGGTCGGGACGTTCACGGCAATCTCTTCCTGACTGACGGAGACTATCTTCTGAGGACGTCGGTTGTTGAGAGCAACAACGACCCGGCCAACCTGCAGATCTCCGAGGCGGCGCATCAGTCGGCGGCCATTCGTGTTACGGGCATGGCAGGCGTGCCAGCGCTCAGCCTGAACATCGTGGGCGGAAGCCTGCGCGAGGGCGAGGACGTGTCAGTCAGCCTGACCGCCGACACCACGACAAGTGTCTCAGGCATTGCGGCTGCTGTGCAGTTCGAACCCTACTACTTTTCGGTGAAGTCGGTGCAGGAGGGCGACTTCCTGAACCAGGGAGGAAAGGCACCGTCGAGTTTCGTTTCCACAGTCGATGCTCTATCGGGCAGGGTTGCGGTCGAAGGGACGACACGGACGGGACAGGCGCAGGGGCGTGCCAGTGTATGTACGGTCACATTTACTGTCCTGCACAGCGGTTCCACGGAACTGTGGATAGGGAAGCCTCTGGCGACGAACAGTAGTGAGACGAAGGAGACGATTGCACGGTCGCTGGCCATCACGTTGCGTTCGGGAGGCAACGTCTGGGACATCGACGGCAACAAGCGCGTGGACCTCAGTGACATGGTCGCTCTTGCCCGTGCGTATGGCTCGAAGGCCGGGGACAGGCGGTATGACAACACGGCAGACCTCAACGGCGATGGCCGCGTCGACGACGCCGACGTGCAGATCCTGCGCCAGCACTATGGCGACGTGTATCCCTAGGAGACGGCAATGAAGAAAACGATAAGCCTGCTATGCGTGATTGCGATTCTTGGAACGTTGCTCCTGCCAGGCATGGGAACGGTAGTGAGCGCCGTTGCGTTGACGGAGGTCGACACAATCGGCGTGATGCCCTCTGATTATGTCGGCACGCTGACTATCGAGAGTGTCAACACCGTCGAGCAGGACTACCCGTCGGCACGTGCATTCCCGTCGCAGGGTGTGGCCATCCTGCCGAATGGGGACGTCGTCGTGTGCGACACTGGGTACGGCCGCATCCACGTTCTCTCGGCCGACCTTGTCCACAAGCGCGTCATCGGGTCGCTGGGGAGCGGGCGCGGGCAGCTGCAGTACCCGGCTGACGTTGCTGTGGACAGTGCCGGCAACGTCTATGTCGCCGACTTCTTTGGCAACAAGGTCGTCAAGTATGGCGCCGACGGTTTGGTTGTGATGGAGTTCGGCTCGGAAGGCCAGGGAACCGGTCAGTTCGAAGGGCCCGCCGGCATCGCCGTGATGCCTGATGGCAGCATCTGGGTCGCGGACCAGTTGAACGACCGTCTGGAGCAGTTCACGGCGGCAGGCACCTATGTGACCACCGTGACAGGTATCTCCCGTCCTGCCGGCATGACCTCGGTGGATCTCTTCCCTTATGTCGTTGCCAGCGGCGGCAGCGCCGTCTATTCGTTGAGCGGGACGAAAGCCGTGCGAGTCTTTGCGGCCCCAGGAGACGGGGAGAACCTTATTACGAGCGGCGCCGACCTTGCAGTGGACGCAAAGGGCAACATCTATGTGGCAGACCGTGGTACCGGCGAACTGCCGGTCCCCGCCGTCAAGGTTTTCTCCAGTAGCGGTCAGTATCGGCGCAGCTTCGGGCAGTACCCGGCCGACATGACTGACATTCAGGACGGCGAAGTGCTCAGTCCCGGAGGTGTCGCCGTCGCGCCTGACGGTACGGTTTACGTTATGAACAGCGGGTTCTTCCGCGACGAGACGAATCCCTTTGGCAGCGGCTACCACGCGAAGCTCGTCGAGTACGCTCCTGGCGGCGGCGTGGTGGCCGTCCAGGACTATGCCATCGACCTCCGGGGACGGCTCAACAATCCCCAGGACGTCGCAGTGGATGGCAAGGGTCAGCTGTGGGTAACCTGTAGCTCCCCCGCCATCTCTGCCGACGGTCAGACGATCGAGTGGAACCGTGGGTACGTGGACGTGCTGGACCGTAGCGGCAACGAGTTGTTCACCGTCATGCGCGCAGGCTCCCGTTCGATGCAGCTGGTGGAGTCCGTCGCCGCAGGCAGTGCGGGACTGGTCTATGTTGCGGCCCAGGATGTCAAGGGAGGGTTCATCGCTGTCTACGATGAAGCCGGCAACTATGTCAGGACCATTGCCGCCGGCAAGGTTGACGGGCCGAGCGATCTCGAGATGGCAGGTGATGGGACGCTGTGGGCCTGCAGCCAGGACGACGGGTCTGTCGTGCATCTGGCAGCCGACGGAACGGAACTGGGCCGTTTCACAACTGCCGGTATGCCGGGCGGGCTGACGGTCCTGCAAGGCGGAGACCTGCTCGTCTGCCTGTGGGGAGAGTCCTCCGAACTTCAGCAGGTGGTCCGGTACAGTCCCAAAGGGGTCGTCATCCGAGCTTTCGGAACACTGGGTGGAGGTCGCGGCGCCAGCCAGATGTACTATCCTCACGATGCGATGCTGTTGCCTGACGGCCTCATCCTGGTAAGCGACGGCGAGAACGGGCGCTTCGTCGCGTTCCGTCAGGATGGATCGGTCGCCTGGACGACTGCCAGGTTCTGGTATCTGCCGGGGAGGATGACGTGGTCGGCGCAAGGCACCCTCTATGTGACCGACGGCTTTCATAACGTGATCCGTGAACTGAGTTATGGACAACCAGTGGCGCCGCAGGGTTCCGCCGTCACAGTTCGGCTGGATAGCGTCGAGCAGCTGGTTTCGGCGGGATCGGTGACGCTGCTGCAGGTGAGTCTTCGCAACTGGAGCGCGCGGACAGACACGTTCACGGTCAAGTCGACTGTGCGAGGAGGAAGCGAGTGGTCGAGTTCGGTCAGTCCCGCGTCGGTCACGGTGCTGTCTGGAGCGACAGGCACGGTGGAGGTGACGGTCCAGGTCCCTGCGGGCGTTGGGCCGGGGACAGTCGGTGCTCTGGATGTCGAGGTCCGCAGTGCGCTGGATCCGGCAAGTGTCACGACCGTCCGGGCCAACGTCGCAATCCGCACTGCTCCCCCGGTGGTTGTCGGGGGAGTCCCGGTCGAGACGTTCATGGGCGCGACGGTGCAGGTGCCGCTGGACGCACGGGATGTGGAGAATCTCTATGGAGCGGGGTGTCGTGTCAGCTATGACGATAAGGCTCTGCAGTTCGTGAGTGTCGTGCAGGGAGATCTCCTGGGCGCCGACACGCTGTTCATCGAGGATCACCGCACCATGGGCGAGGTAACCGTCGCGTCGACACTCAAGGGCGACGCCCGGCCGGTCACCGGAAACGGCAGTATCGCTGTCCTGATGTTCCGCGCACTCGAGGCTGGAACAACACAGTTGGACATCGACGAGCTTCAGTTGCTGGGTGGAGACGGGGGGAGGCAGCAACTTGCAGGCAAGGGGCGTTCCATTCCTGTGCGTGTTCTTGCAGAACAACCCCGGATGGTTCTTGTCCTTCGTGTCGGCTTGCCGACCATGGAAGTTGGCAGCTCCGCCGTCGTGCTGGATGCGCCGCCAGTCATTGTCGAGGGACGCACGCTGGTCCCAATTCGGGCAGTCGTCGAGTCACTTGGGGGAACAGTTTCTTGGGATGCTGGCAATCGGATGGTGACCATATCGCTCGATGGGACCGAACTCGAGCTCGTCATTGGGAAGTCGAGCGCATTGGTGAACGGCAAATCGACGCCCATCGACAGCACTAATCCCAACGTCGCACCTCAGATTGTGAACAGTCGCACAATGCTTCCTCTACGCTTTGTCGCGGAGAGTCTGGGGGCCGACGTGCAGTGGGAAGACTCCACCCAGACGATCACGGTCACGTACCTCAAGCCCTGAGTCTTCACGGGTTTGCAAATATAGAAACGCTCCCTGCGAAGGGGGGCGTTTCTTGTGTCCGGCCCGGCGGCGCGATGTGCATGAGTTCGCCGTCTGCGTTGTTTCGGCCGGTGAACGGCGTAAACTGTGAGAAGGAGTATCCCATGCTCTCGAAGGCATGAGGGGGTTCCAGGCGTTCTCCCAATCGTGGCCCGAACCTGGTTTGCTCCAGCTGCGTGCACATTGGTTTGCTCCATAGTAGTGGCTGTGCTTTGAAACAGGAGGTTGACATATCATGGCTCAACAGACGGTAATGATATCGGCGTTCGGTGTGCTACTGGTGGTGGCTGTCGCCATCTTCATCTGGGTGCGCAGGAGGAAGTTCGGCGGCTGGGCCCTGGGGCTCAGCGTGGCGCTTCTGTTCGTCGCGGCCGCTGGGCTGGTGTTCTCGGCGCTGGCAGGCATCTACACGGATTTCCTGTTCTTCACCGAGGTCGGCTACCGGCAGGTCTTCTGGACGAGGACACTGGCAAGAATCGCTGCCTATATGGCGGGGGCCGTCGTGGCCTACGCCGTCGTGTGGGCAGTGACCGGGCTTCCACATGGCCTGTTCGCGGGGATGAACCCGGACGACGCTCGTCGCACTTCCCAGACACTCAAATGGGCGCGTATCGTCATCGCCATTGTCGCAGCCAATTTCGTCGGGCTGGGCGCAAGCGGTCTCAGCCTCCAACTCCTGGCGGCGGCACGCCAGGTGGCCTCGACAGCGTACACCGACCCCATCTTCGGGCACAGCATCAGCTTCTACTTCTTCACCTACCCTGTCGTGCGAGGGCTCCTGGGCATTCTTGCGGGCATCGCCGTAGGTGGTATGGCGGTGATCGGCGCGAGTTTCGTTCTGGCGACTTCTGTGCCGGGTGATGCTGCACTGCGCCGTGGGCTGCGTAGCCGCCTGAGCTTCTTCGCAGGCATCCTGCTTCTCATCGCGGCTGTAGGAGTCTGGTTCTCGATGTATGGACTCCTGTTCCAGAGCAACGGCGTCGTGTTCGGTGTGAGCAACGCGGATCAGGTCGTCCGTATCCCACTCATCAAGGCGACGGCCGTGGGCGTCCTGCTGTGTGGCACTGTATTCCTGATGGCTTCCTTCAAGCCACGGCTGGCAAACCCGAGATTCCTCGGCTGGGTGGGGGCCATCACGCTCATCGCCTATGTTCTGCTTGTGTCGGGCATTCCAGCGCTCTATCAGCGCTTTGCCGTCAAGCCCAACGAACTCTCGCGCGAGACGCCCTATCTGGCCAACAACATCGCGGCGACCAATACCGCGTTTGGGCTCTCCGCCGTCAAGGTCATCCCAGACCCTGGCACACAGACGACCTTTTCTGCGGGCGCCGTCATCGCGAACAAGGACGTGCTGGAGAATGTGCGGCTGTGGGACTGGCGTGCGCTGGCCGACACGAACGAGCAGCTGCAGTCCATCCGCAGCTACTACAAGTTCAATGATATCGACATCGACCGCTACACATTGAACGGGAAGTCGCAGGAGGTCATGATCGCCGCACGCGAACTAGACCAGTCGCTGTTGTCGGACACGTCGCGCAGTTTCGTCAATGACCGCCTGGTCTATACCCATGGTTTCGGCGTGGTCGCAAATGGTGTCAGCGACTTCTCGTCCGAAGGCGCTCCCGTGTACGCGGTGAAGGACATTCCCCCTGTCAGCAGTGGTGGGTTCGTTAATATTTCCGAGCCACGCATCTACTATGGTGAAAGCACAAACGGGTTTGCCATCGTCAAGGGCAACTCGTCGGAATTCGACTATCCACAGGGCGATGCCAACAAGCAGTACCAGTACACGGGTAGCGGCGGCATCCGCCTGTCGATGCTCAACCGGCTTGCCTTCTCCTTCGTCGACCAGAACGTCAACATTTTGATCTCCGGACAGATCAACAGCGAATCACGCATCATGGTTTACCGCAATCTCCAGGAACGCGTCAAGCACATCGCGCCGTTCCTCGAGGTGGACAGTGACCCCTACATCGTCGTGGACCCCGAGGGCAAGCTCTTCTGGTTCGGCCAGGGGTATACGACCTCACAGTACTTCCCCTACAGCGAGTACTACGATGCTGGCGCAGAGTTGAACGGCAAGGTCGTCAACTACATCCGCAACAGTTTCATGTACACCGTGAATGCATTTGACGGGACGACGACCTTCTACCTTATTGACAAGACTGATCCCATCGCAGCTACCATCGACCGCGTCTACCCAGGGCTGTTCAAGACGCTCGACGACGCTCCATCATTCGTCAAGGACCACTACCGGTATCCGTCCGGTCTGGGCGCGCTGCAGAGCCGCGTCTTCTCGAAGTACCACATGACGGACCCCCGTGTGTTCTATGGACAGGAAGACAAGTGGGCGGTGGCGAAGGAACGCTACCTGGGAACAGACACCTCGATCGAGCCCTACTATATTTTCTTCAGGCTGCCAGGGTCGACAAAGCAGGTGTTCTCGCTGGTCACACCATTCACGCCTGTCGGCAAGGACAACCTCGTAGCGCTCATTGCAATCAGTTCCGACATCGGCAGCTCCGACCGCGTGTCCGTCATCAAGTTCAGCAAGGACCGCGTCGTGTACGGTCCGTTCCAGGTCGAGGCCCGCATCGATCAGGACACAGAGATCTCCAAGACGCTGACGCTCTGGAACCAGCAGGGTTCACAGGTCTTGCGTGGCAACATGCTCATCCTGCCGGTCGACGGCTCGCTGCTGTATATCGAGCCCATCTATCTGCAGTCCAGCAGCTCCAAGATGCCTCAGATCAAGAAGATCGTGGCGGCCACCAAAGACAAGCTGGTGTGGGGAGACAATCTGGACCAGGCTCTCAGCAGTCTGCTGGGGACTCCGGTGGACATTGGCGGGGTAGGACCCGCGACCACCGAACCTGGGCCGGTAGTTGTACCACCTGAAACGGGGACGACCGGCGGGAACGTGACGCCCGGGACCGTGACCACCGAACAGAAAGCTCTCATCGCCGAGGCAGTCGCCACGATGACCCGGTACAAGCAGTACACATCGACGGGCGACTTCGTGAAGGCTGGGCAGGAACTGAAGGCGCTCGAGGATGTCCTGGCAAAACTGGACGCCTTGAAGACAACGCCATAACACGAACCCTGAGCGCGCAGTCGGGCCACGGCATGCCGTGGCCCTTTCTGTCTATACTGAACATGATAGCACCCGCGACAGATACGAAACCGGGGTGTTGCTTCAGGAGGAACGATGGCGGCCCGAAGATGCGATGTGCGCTGTGGGATTCCGCTTGCGCTGGGAGCAGGAGTTCTATTCGGGCTCAGTGCCCCGTTGTCGAAGCTCATCGTCGCCGGCATGGATCCGATCGCACTCGCGGGTGTCCTCTATCTCGGTGCATTCGTGGCCGTATCTGTCGGTCGTTTGCTTGGGGTGACGCGTGGACTGCAGAGTGAACCACTCCGACGCTCGGACGCGCTGTACGTGCTCACGATGATCGCCGTCGGTGGGGTCCTGGCACCAGTACTCCTGATGTTCGGCGTGCGTGCTGCGTCGGGCTTCACGGCGTCACTGCTCCTGAACCTCGAGGGCGTAACGACGGCGCTCATCGCATGGATGTTCTTCAAGGAACGTGTTTCGGGGGCGGTATGGGGGGCAGTCGTGTTGATGACGACGACCGGTGTCCTGCTCACCGGGGTCACCGTGGGTGGGATGTCCAGCATGGTCGGACCGCTGCTGATCGTGGGCGCTGCCATTGGGTGGGGCGTCGATAACAACGTATCCGCGCGGCTGTCCCGCTGCGATCCACTGATCCTGATCAGTATCAAGGGACTGGCGGCGGGACTCTTTTCTCTGGGGCTCTCGTGGGCGACCAGGGGCGGTCTACCCTCGCCGAGCAGTCTCCTGGCTGGGCTCGGCGTCGGCTGCATCTCGTATGGGGTTTCTCTGGTGCTGTTCATCCTTTCGCTGAAGGCCATGGGCGCGGCCCGCACGGGAGCCTTCTTTGCTGTGGGTCCCCTGGCCGGAGCCCTGCTGTCGCTGGTCATCTTTCGCAGCTCGTTCACGTGGGCGATGGCGGTGGCGCTGGTCCTGACGGCGGCGTCGATCGGGCTGGTGGCAAGCGAGGGCCTGCGCGTGCGGACGGACGGCAGTAAGCCGACCAGTTGACCGACTGACCGTTCTGAACAAACTATAGTGTTTGTGGAGAGTCTGTCATCCGGGAGGCTGATATGAAGTGGGTAACGCGGGCGCACGTGCATGTGGACAGGGTCGCCAGTCCCTGGCTGATCAGCCGGTTCGTCGACAACGACGCGGACTTCGTGTTTGTGGCGAGCGACATCGTGGGTCAGGTCGCCGAGGACGAGTTCGCGACGCCCTTTGACGTCGAGGGGGTCCAGCTGGGCCACCATGACGGACACTGCAGCTTTGTTTCCATCATGGAGACGTATCATCTCAGGGATAAGGCGCTGTTGCAGCTTGCCGATGTCGTCAACGCCGCGGACACGGATCAGCTGGATACAAACCCATACGCCAGGGGGCTCGAAGCGCTGGCGCTGGGATTCTCTCTGATGTATCCGGACGACACCGACAACCTCGAGGCCCAGTTCCCCGTCTATGACGCCTTGTACACGTTCTTCCGGCTCAAGGTCGCCCGCGAGAGCACGTGAACTCACACATGACTCACACTGGGAACACTGATTGACTGAACAATATCATAATGTCGGCAATTCTGCACCAGGAGGAACAACAATGACAACAGCTATCAAGAGTGTCCATGCACGAGAGATCCTTGATTCACGCGGCAATCCGACGGTCGAAGTGGAAGTCACCCTCACATCCGGCATTATGGCACGGGCGGGCGTTCCATCTGGAGCGTCGACGGGTATTCATGAAGCACTGGAACTGCGTGACGGCGACAAGGCCCGGTATGGCGGCAAGGGTGTCCTGAAGGCCGTAGAACATGTGAACAATGAGATTGCACCCGCTGTCATGGGCAAAGATGCCACTGACCAGGCGACTATCGACCATGCAATGATCGAGCTGGACGGCACGCCCCACAAGACGAGACTGGGTGCCAACGCCATTCTGGGTGTCAGTCTGGCAACCGCACGGGTAGCAGCGCAGGCCTGCGACCTTCCGTTGTACCGGTACATCGGCGGCGTGACCGCAACAATGCTGCCCGTCCCCATGTTCAACATCATGAATGGCGGAGTCCACGCTAACTGGCAGGGAACCGACTTGCAGGAATTCATGATTGCCCCGGTGGGGGCGCCCACGTTCCGGGAAGCTCTGCGCTGGGCAAGCGAGACGTATCATACGCTTCAGGGCGTTCTCAAGAGTTCGGGCTACACCGTTGGGGTTGGTGACGAGGGCGGATTTGCTCCCGCGCTCAAGCACAACGCCGACGCCATTGAGCTGATCATCAAGGCCATCGAGAAAGCCGGGTACAAGCCGGGCGAGCAGATTGCCATCGCCCTCGACCCAGCCTCCAGCGGCTTCTATGAAGAAGGCCTGTACAACCTGCGCACCGAGGGTCGCAAGGCCACGTCTGCCGAAATGGTTGCCATGTATGCCGACTGGGTGGAAAAGTATCCTCTCGTCGTCCTCGAGGACGGTCTGGCCGAAGACGATTGGGACGGCTGGAAGCTGCTGAATCAGACCATCGGGCAGAAGATCGAGCTGGTCGGTGACGATCTGTTTGTCACCAATGTTGAACGCATCCAGCGCGGCATCGACGAGAACGCGGCCAACGCCGTCCTCATCAAGCTGAATCAGATCGGTACCCTGACCGAGACCATCGCGGCCATCACCATGGCACGCAAGGCCGGATGGGGCGCCATGGTCTCTCACCGCAGTGGCGAGACGGTCGACAGCTTCATTGCCGACCTCACCGTCGGCATGGGCACTGGTCACCTGAAGACGGGTGCACCCTGCCGTGGCGAACGTGTCGAGAAGTACAATCAGCTCATGCGCATCGAGGAACAGCTGGGCGACCAGGCTTCCTATGCCGGCCACACGGCATTCGTACGGCCCTAGGTAGCGAACAAGAGCACATGAACGGGGCGGTATGGATCCGGACCACGAAATGAATCAGGATAGCGTACCGCGCCGTAGCATTGGCAGCGCAGTCCGCAGTTTCTTCGCGCTGAACTCCAGCATGATCGCCCTGCTGGCCATGGTCGTTCTGGTCGGCATGGGCGAGAAGATGGCCGAGCGGTTCCTGCCGCTGTACCTCATGGCCGTGGGCGGCACGACATGGGCGGTCGGCTCGCTGAACGGCATGGACAATCTGCTCTCCGCTCTGTACAGCTTCCCCGGCGGATATCTCAGCGACCTGCTGGGCTACAAGAAGGCACTCATTGTGTTCAACCTTGTGGCAATGCTGGGGTATGCGATTGTCATTCTCATCCCCACATGGTGGGCTGTCCTTGTAGGCGCCATCTTCTTCATCTCCTGGACCGCAATCTCATTGCCGGCGATCATGTCACTGGTCAGCAAGGCCGTCCCTAAGGAGAAACGTACCATGGGCGTCAGCCTCCACTCACTGACTCGGCGTATCCCCATGGCCCTGGGGCCGGTCGTTGGTGGCGCGCTCATCCAGGTGTTCGGACGCATCCAAGGTGTCCGCATTTCGTTCGGAGTCGCCTTGCTGCTGGGGGCCGTAGCCATCGTGCTGGAGGTCTTCTTCATCAAGGAGAACCCGGATGCAGGCAAGAAGGACCGTGCGGTCCACCTGAAGGACGCGATTCATTACATCACCCCTGACCTGCGCAATCTGCTCATTTCGGATATCCTCATCCGGTTTGCCGAGCAGATCCCCTATGCGTTCGTCGTCCTCTGGGCCGTGGACCGGAACGGCATTACGCCTCTGCAATTCGGCGTCTTGACCACCATCGAGATGGTGACCGCGATGCTCGTCTACATCCCGGTCGCCATCCTGGCCGACCGCAACACCAAAAAGCCGTTCGTGCTGACAACATTCGTCTTTTTCACCGCATTCCCGGTCGTGCTGTACTTTAGCCGGTCGTTCCCTGCTCTCTGTGGGGCCTTTGTCCTGCGCGGCCTCAAGGAATACGGTGAACCGACACGCAAGGCGCTGATCATGGATCTGGCTCCGGAGAACGCCAAGGCGTCGACATTCGGGACGTACTATCTCCTCCGCGACGTCATTGTCTCGGTCGCCGCGTTTGGTGCCGCCTGGCTCTGGAACAGGGGACCCGGCGTGAACTTTTTCACCGCCGCGGCCTTCGGAGCTGCCGGCACGATCTACTTCGCGGTGTTCGGGCGCGATCTGAAGTCTGCCGCCTGACGTTTCGCATCTCGGCGTCTGCGGGCGAAACCGGGCACTCCCATGGCCAGGACGAACCACCAGAGCCCGATACTCCATCCTGCGAGGACGTCCGACAGGTAGTGTGCGCCGAGGTACAGGCGGCTGAACCCGATCAGCAGAGGGAAGAGAAATGCCAGGGCCAGCCACAGTCTCTTGAGCCTCGGTGACCGCGCAGAACGGAACAGCAGGTAGAAGCCCATTGCGTAGAGAGCTACTGAGATGCTCGCATGTCCAGATGGAAAGCTCGCATCCAGGGGTGTGACGACTGCAAGTACGGCCGGGGGCCGTGGCCTGCCGAAACCGGCTTTGCCGAGAGATACGACAATCTCTGACCCGGTAGTGGTGACGATCATCGCCAGCGCCGAGCGACGTCTGCGGTTCCACAGGAACACAACGGCGACGATCAGCACGATGACGGCCACCTGCCAGTTGCCAACGAAGGTGACAGCGTCGAAGAAACCGATGCCGGTCGGGGTACGGTGCGCGGCTAGCCAGTGCACGAGCCAGCCGTCTGCGCGGACGATGCTGTCCTTGTCGAGCACGTCCTCCGCGAGTCCCGAAGCGAGGGCGGCGACATAGAGCAGCGCTGCACCGACAAGCGCCGCAAACGGCCATGGGTTCTCCAGCCACATGCGAGCGCGGCTCACGATAAACGAAGCCTGTTTTGTCATGTAGACATGATAGCAGAACAGACGTGAAAACATGCACGTCTGGGCTCTACCTATTGCCTGGTGGGGTTGTCCCGATACACTTCAGGAGCAGGGGCCCTTTTTCCGGGGTACTCCAGGAGGTACGAGTGCACGAAGCGAAGACCAGGGAAGCCTTTACTGCCGAGCACCATGGCCTGCTGTTCGCGTGGATCGCCCGGGAGGCGATCGTGCGTATGGGCGAGGAAGGGGCTGCACCTGTCATACGCGCGGCCGTTCGACAATATGGGGAACAACGTGGCCACCGTATGGCATTGCGGGCACAGCAGGATGGACAGCCCCTTTCCATGGCGAGCTACCTGTCGTATCGCGAGTGGGAGGTTCCTGCAGGAGAGATGCAGCAGACCGGCGTGCCTTGGCGAGGAAATCTTCGGGCTCAGGTGCGCCGCTGCTGCTGGGCCACGACGTGGCAGCAGGAAGGACTCACTGAGCATGGCAAGTACTACTGCCAGGAGATAGACAAGGCTCTTGTTCGCGGGTTCAGCCCCGACCTGATCGTCGACGTGAAGGGGACCAGGACGAACGGAAGCCGGATGTGTCAGCTCGTGTACTACGGTGCGTTCGAGGGGACCCTGGTCCACGAAGAGGCACAGCGGGCTCAGGAAAAGCGGATGCTCCCGTGGAGTTACCACACGGGACACCTTTATTCCACAATGAGCGCAGTCCTGCAGCGGGAGCTTGGTTCCGCCGGTCTAGCTGTCGCGCGGGCTGCGCTGGAGATCTTTGCCGCACGATTCGGCACCGCCATGGCAGATGTCCTTGCCCGGGATGCCGGTGCCAATTTCAACGTGCTTCCGGAGGGGCGGTGAGGTATTCCCTGTGCTGTTCCCGGTGCGGCCGGGACTACGACGATGATGGAAGGCGAATGCGCTGTGAGTGTGGAGGAATGCTGGACCTGCGGTTCGAGCAGTCCTTCCAGCCTGGCATGACGGCCGGCCGACCCTATGACCAGTGGCGCTACCGCGAGGCACTGCCTGTCGGTGAGTACGTCGTGACGATGGGCGAGGGCTGGACGCCTCTGCTGCCCGTGGCATTCGACGGGAGAGCGCTGCTGATCAAACAGGAGCAGCTGTTCCCCACCGGTTCCTACAAGGACCGGGGCGCGGCAGTCCTGATGACCCACCTGCGCGAGCTCGGGGTCGAGCAGGTCGTCGAGGACTCCTCGGGCAACGCGGGCTCCGCGGTGGCCGCGTACGCCGCCCATGCCGGTATCGCCTGCGACATCTACGTCCCGACGGACACGTCCCCGGCCAAGACCGCGCAGATCGAGGCGTATGGCGCGACGCTGCACCGCGTCCCTGGAATGCGTGAAGAGGCGGCGCGCGCTGCGCTGGAAGCTGCTGCGACATGTGTGTACGCCAGCCACGTGTACAATCCGTGGTTTCTGCAGGGGACGAAAACGTTCGCGTACGAGGTCGCCGAACAGCTCGGCTGGGTAGCGCCCGACACGCTGGTTCTGCCCGCAGGCAATGGCACCCTGGTGCTGGGCGCATACTTGGGGTTCACGGAACTCGCACGTGCGGGGATCGTGAGCCACGTGCCGCGCATCATCGCGGTACAGGCTGCGGCGTGCGCACCTCTTGCCGGCGCGTTCGTGAGGGGCTTGGATGAACCTGTCGAGATTCATGCGAGCCATACGGCTGCCGAGGGCATCGCCATCGCAACCCCGGCGCGTGGTTCGCAGGTGCTGGCGGCGGTGCGGGCCTCCGGCGGATCGTTCGTGACGGTCTCCGAACAGGAAATCGTTGCCAGCCTTCGGGATTGCTGTCGGCGCGGGTGGTTTATCGAACCGACGTCTGCCGCAGGTATCGCCGGCGCGCGCAGGTATGCTAGCACGGCAGCGCCGGGCGAGACAATTGTCACAGCGTTTACTGGACATGGGTTGAAGGCGGCGGCCAAGATCGCTGAACTCGTGGAGTCTTTCTGACAGGAGGAGGTCAGTTATGCGGCTAGCAACGTTCTTGTACCTCGGTTGTGAACAGGTAGGGCTCGTCACGCAGAACAATTCACGGATCGTGCCGCTCAAGCAGCTGCTGGGTGTTGATGCCCCCGGGACGATGATGAAGCTCATCGAACAGTGGAGGGACCTGGGTCCCCGACTGCAGGCGGTATCGGTCTCACGGGACACGGGCTTGCACCTGGCAGACGTCGGACTCGTCGCTCCCATCCCGCATCCAGGACGCAACATCATTTGCCTGGGCAAGAACTATCGAGATCACGTGAAGGAAGCTGTGGCTCTTGGGGGTCACACATCAGGCATCCCGACTGCTCCTGTCTACTTCTCCAAGATGGTCGACCGTGTACGCGGCTCGACCGAGTCCGTTCCCGCCCACACGGATGTCACGGGCATGTTGGACTACGAGGCCGAGCTCGCCGTCATCATCGGAAGGACGGGCCACGACATCAGCCCCGAGAGTGTGCCCGAGTACATCTTCGGTTACTCCATCCTCAACGACATTACGGCGCGGGACCTTCAGAAAAATCATGACCAGTGGTTCAAGGGAAAGAGCCTGGACGGTGCGTGCGCTATGGGACCCGTCATTGTCACCGCGGACGAGATCGCATATCCGCCGGCTCTGGGCATAGGGTGCAGTGTCAACGGTGAGCTGCGGCAGAAGTCTGTCACGTCGGAACTCATCTTCGGCATTACGGAGATTGTCAGCGATTTCAGCAAGGGGCTGACCCTTGTGCCAGGTGACATCATCAGCACGGGGACACCGGCGGGCGTCGGCATGGGCTTCCGTCCCTTCAAGTGGCTCAAACCAGGCGATGTCGTCGAGTGCCGGATCGAGGGTATTGGCACCCTCAGGAATACGGTCGAATAGACGTCAGGCCACTCTGAGGGCGCGAAACAGGATCCAGGAGCTTAGGATAGCCAGTGCGGCTGTGGAGAGGGCGAGTGTTGCCCGGTACTCCTTGCGTTCTTCTTCACTCATCCGGCCGTGGTCGCGCAGCAGCATGGTCGCAGCCACGGAACCGGCGATAGCGAGCAGGAGTACCGATACGATATTGCTGGGAACATAGAGGTTGCGTCCACCGAGTGCCATGGTCCATCCGTCCGAGACGTAGTTGCCCAATCCCAACAGCCCGCCTGCGAAGGCCAGAATCGTCATGAGTCTTCTCATCCACCACGCTCCTCGTTGCCGGCCGGCTGTTGCCGCCACACAGGTCATAATATCAGGATTGCGCCAGGAGACGGATCGACGCAGTGCATCGTCCCGAGATACCATCCACTTTGCCATTCCCTCGTGCGAGGGGGTCCAGGTTCTTCAGCGGCTACGGGTTGTCGCCCTCAGGCGAACACTAGGTGATCTGTTACTTCAGCTTGTGGGTCATGTGAGCGTACGTCATCTTCAGGATGCCTCGAACCAGTCGTTTGCCGTGCAGCAGGTTGTAAAGCTGACCCGTCACTTTGCCGGGCTCCTGCGCAGCGATGTCGACGAATCCTTGTGCCACCGTGTCGAGAGGAACACCAAAGGCATGGAGCACGGACGGCAGATTGTCCAGTTCTCCTGAGCATCTCGGGCTGGTCGCGATGTCCTTGTAGAAATCTGTGGCGACCATGCCGGGGATGACCGCATGGATGGAGACATTGCTGCCCTTGTTCTCGGCGGCGAGACTCTGTGTCAAGCTCGTGACCGCTGCTTTGGTAGCGGCATATAGGGCTGTCCACGGGCTAGCTTCACCCTTGCCTCCGCGGCCACTCATGTTGATGACGATACCTCCACCGTGCACCTTCATCCAGGGGATGACAATACTGCATCCTACGGCGAGCGCCGTCACGTTGGTCGCGACGACCTGGGAGATTTCCTCTGGATTCATCTCGTCCAGCGGCCGATAGCCGCCGGAAAGGCCCGCGTTGTTGATCCACACTTCGACCTTGCCAAACGTACCGATAGCAAACCGCAGTAATTCTCCAAGTGCTCCAGGTACCGTCGTGTCGCAGGTGATTCCGGCGGCGGCATAGCCTCGTGCCTTCATCTCTTCGACCGTCCTCTGGACTGCTTCCGCTGAGCGGGAAGAAACGACGACCGATGCTCCTTCGCCTGCGCAGGCAAGGGCGATAGACCTGCCGATGCCCCGCGTCGAACCCGTAATGACGACGACCTTGTCCTGTAGTCTCATGAGTTCACGTCTGCCCGATTGTCTCGAGCGTGAAGAGCTGGTCTAGGGAGCTCCCTGGATTTCGCGCAGGTCCAGCACTGTCTCCTCGGGCTTGAGGAGACTGTGCATCGTCTCCTGGTCTATGTCTGCCACCTTGAGGATGATGCGGATACGATTGGGCGATGCCGCAGGGAACGACGACACGCTCGCGACGAGCCCGCCCGCTTCGACGACGCGGTTGAACAGCGAGGCGAGAGCACCCTTGCGGTTGTCTATCTCAAGAGATGCGCGGACACCCGGTGCGCGTGAACCGAGCATTTCGACGAACAACTTGAAGATGTCTGTTTGGGTGATGATCCCCACAAGTGTATGCGATTCGGGAGAGCTCACGACTGGCAATGCACCGATGTTGTGGTCGGCCATGGTCGCGGCGGCCAACTCGATGGGACAGTCAGGACAGACGGTGACCACGTCCTGTTGCATGACCTGGCGTACAGGCAAGGTAGCGGCCTGGGAACTGGCTTCCACCCAGCTAATGGGTCTGTTCACAGAGGGTAAGGCATACAGCAGGTCCTTCTCGGAGACGATGCCCATCAACAGGTTGTTTTCGACGACAGGAAGATGGTGAACGTTGCGAGCACGCATTACGTTGAGAGCGTCGGACAACCGTGCTTCGGGCCCGATCGTCACGAAGTTGTGCGTCATGTATTCACGGACAAGCATCGGTTTCTCCCCGGATCCCTAGCGCTTGCGCGCCGTCCCGACCAGGAACGCTCCGGTCAACGGCTTGAACATGCGGCCGAAGAACTCCTGCCTCGAGGCGGTGCTGTCCTCGAACTTGTCTTCGTCAGGAACTGTATAGATGCAGCTTTCCATCGTCAGAGCGCCAAAGGTGCCTGTGCGGTGGAACAGCAGGCGTAGGTCGGATGAAGACAAGAAATGGGCTGCCCCATAGATAGAATCCTCACGCTTGGCGTGTTCACGGCGCGCGTCGGCCCATGGAGAATCGTTGTTGAGGACGCCGACCACCAGCTTGCCACCCGGTCGCAGGACCCGGGCCATTTCCATGAGGGCCGCCAGCGGGTCCGTGGCAAACTCGAGAGCGGTAATCGACACGACCATATCAAAGGTCCTGTTCTCGTAGGGGAGTTTGACCATGTCGGCCTGATCGTACCAGATGTACTGACCGCGGTCCTGGGCCTTGCGGCGCGCTATATCGATCATCTTTGAGGAGATGTCTACGGCAGTGACGTCGGCGCCGCCTTCGGACAACCGGATGCTGTACAGTCCGGTGCCGCATCCCACGTCCAGGATGGTCTTGCCCCGCACGACGCCCACATGCTTGAAGACCAGCGCGTTTTCGAGCTCGTCTTCATAGGCGCCCAGGGGTGTCATGTACCAGCTATCATAAGTGTCAGCCCTGCTGTCGAACAACGCGTCATCTGTCATGTGGCGCCTCCTGGAAAGGATCCTGTTCATTTATTCTCTGCGAGACAGGCAAGAATGCAAGACAGAGGAATGCAAGTGGTGCTATCCTAGGTCGTCTGACCAGCCGAGGCTCCTAGCTGACACGGTTCTGAGACCACCGCTGGAACTGGTGAGGAACGAGCCTGCCGAACAGACTGACGGCCCGACGACGTGCTCATCACCGGGCCGTAGCGTCGGAGGAGACCTGAGGCTCAGGCTTCGGTCTTCAGGTTGAAGATGCGATAGGCCAGAAGGTACAGCGCAACGGCCAGCAGACTGCCGACGGCATCCACGATGACATGCTGCTTGAGGACCTGGGTGGCGATGACCGTGACCACCGCAAACATCGTTATCAACCAAGCGACGGGACGGTAGCGCCTCTTGACCCACCAGAAGCTCGCGGCAAGAGCAGATAGGCCACAGTGCAGGGATGGGAAGCAGTTGTAGGGGTTGTCGCTCGCATACTTCGCAATCAGAGCGTCGACGTATCTGGTGCTACCCGCGACGAGGTCGGTGGGACGGGGTACGTACGTCTGGAACACGATGTAGACGCCGTTGCTGATAGCCTGGATAGCGATGAAGGCGACGCCGAATGCCGTGAAGATCTTCGGATGGAAGACGAAGAAGAACAGGAGACAGAAGTAGAGAACGGGTTCCAGCCAGTCATATGGGATGATGAACTGCGGAATGACCGGAACCCACCGATCGAAGGCTGTCTGCAGGATGTGGACGTTGGCCGTCGCGTGGTTGGTCGTGGCGTACCAGGTCGAGGACCAGTAGACACCGCCGGCGAGAACAATGTTCATCAGGTATCTCCACCAGTTCCCCTTCATGAATCGTCTCAGTCTACCCATCGTGTTTTCCTCCTTCCCCGACGGCAGCTCGGAACGGTGCACGCGGGTACACAAGGCATGATAGTCGTGGATGAGAGTAGTGCAAGGATAGCGAAAGGATAGCGAAAGGGCCGGAACACCTCCTCCGGCCCACGGATGCTTTCCGCATGTCTGGTCTAGCCCTTAGCCTTCTCGTTGGTGCTCGTGAGCCAGGCGTGGATGGCACGTGCAGCCTTGCGGCCCTGGCCCATGGCCAGGATGACTGTCGCAGCGCCCAGCACGATGTCGCCACCTGCGAAGACGCCCGGGACCGACGTCTCCATGGTGTCTTCGTCGGTGATGATGCCCCCGTGCCTGTTCATCTGCAGACTCGGGAGAGCGGCGGGGATAAGCGGGTTGGGGTTGTTGCCGATACCCACGACGACGACGTCCGCAGGGACATCGCTGGTCTGGCCTGCAATCGGCAGTGGCCGCCTGCGACCAGATGCGTCCGGTTCCCCGAGCTGCATCTTCTGCAAAGTCAGGCCGGTGACCCATCCCTCATCGTTGCCGAGGATCTCCACGGGGTTCTGGAGGAAATGGAACTCGACTCCCTCCTGGAGCGCATGGTGATATTCTTCCTTGCGGGCGGGCATCTCCTCCTCCGAGCGTCGATAGATGACCATGACCCTGAGGGCTCCCAACCGCAGTGCTGTCCTGGCCGAGTCCATGGCGACATTGCCGCCGCCCAGGACCGCCACGGATTTGCCACGCAGGATGGGAGTATCGGAGTCCTCGTTGTAGGCGTGCATGAGGTTGGCGCGCGTCAGATACTCGTTGGCGGAATACACGCCGAGAAGACTTTCACCAGGAATATGCAAGAAATTCGGGAGGCCGGCGCCGCTGCCGATGAAAATGGCGTCATAGTCCTTGCGCACTTCATCGACGGTGAGGGACTTGCCTACGACCGTGTTGTACTGGAAATCGACACCAAGCTTTGTCAGATAAGAGACTTCTTTATAGACAATCTCCTTGGGAAGACGGAACTCGGGGATACCGTATCCCAGGACGCCTCCCGGCATGTGGAGTGCTTCGAACACGGTGACGGCGTGGCCCAGCTTGATGAGGTCGCCGGCCACAGTGAGCCCAGCGGGACCGCTGCCGATGACGGCTACTCGCTTGCCGCTCGCCGGTGGAATCTGAGGGATGACCGCCGCGTGGTTCTCCCGTTCCCAGTCGGCCAGGAATCGTTCCAACTGGCCGATCTGCACAGCCTGTCCGACGTCCCGGTGTGCCTTGCCCACCGTGCAGTTCTTCTGACACTGGTCTTCCTGGGGGCACACACGCCCGCAGACGGCTGGCAACAGGTTGGTCTGCTTGATGATCCCGATCCCGGCGAGGTAGTCGCCGGACTCGATGGCCTGGATGAAGTCGGGAATGCGCACGCCGACGGGGCACCCCTCCACACAGGGCTGGTTAGTGCAATGAAGGCAGCGCTGCGCTTCCTGCAACGCCATCTCGGGGGTGAACCCGAAGGGAACCTCGCGGACGTTGTGGACGCGTTCGGCAGGGTCCTGCTCGGGCATGACGACAGGCGGCAGTTTCAATCTGTCGGCAGCGTTCATCGTGACTCCCCGGCGTCAAGGCCGACGCGGCATTGGTGGTCCTGGCGTTCAGCTGCCACCTGCTCCGCCATGCGGTACGTCCCGAGACGACGGATCAAGGTGTCCCAGTCTACCTCATGAGCATCGAACTCGGGGCCGTCCACGCAGGCGAACTTCATCTCGCCGCCCACCGTGACGCGGCATCCGCCGCACATGCCGGTCCCGTCGATCATGATGGGGTTCAGGGAGGCCATCGTGGGGATGCCCAGCTCCTTGGTAAGCAGAGACGTGAATTTCATCATGAGAGGCGGGCCGATGACGACAGCCTGGTCGATGTGGGTCCCGTCGCCCACGAGAGAGCGGATCGCGTCAGTCACGAGTCCTTTGGTACCATATGACCCGTCGTCCGTGGTGACGATGAGCTCATCGCTGACACGGCGCATGTCGTCTTCCAGAATGAGCAGGTCGCGCGTCCTGGCCCCTAGAATGGTAATCACATGATTGTGTGCTTCCTTCATGCCCTTTGCGATAGGATAGAGTGGAGCTGTTCCGATGCCACCGCCCACGCACAGCACCGTTCCAAACTGCTGGATATGCGTTGGTCTGCCCAGAGGGCCAACGACGTCGTGGATGGCATTCCCGGGTCTGAGCATGGACATTTCCCGTGTGGTCTTGCCGACGGTCTGGACGATCAGGGAAATGGTCCCCATCTCGGGGTCTGCGTCGGCAATCGTCAGCGGAATCCGCTCACCGTGGTCCGTCACGCGGATGATGACAAACTGCCCGGGTTTTGTGTGCGTCGCGACGAGGGGCGCGTCGACGAGATATCTGATGACGTTGGGTCCGAGCTCTTCTCTCTTGCGGATCGTATTCATGCGTGCCTCTTGGTTTTCCTGGTGTATGATTTCGTCACAGTATATTCCGAAAAGGTGGGATGCAATAGACCGACTACTGCGAAGAAGCCAAGAGCCGAGGACGTGTAGGAAACAAATGGAGAGCAGACAACCGAAGTCATCCGCTCTCCGAGGAGTGTTGGGCGGTGAGGGAGAGCCGCAGCCTTCCCTTCCGTGGCCGTGCACCATCATATGTAGTGAGACATGCGATGCAAGCAAAGCCGCGTGATAGGTTCCATCACAATCTGTCAAGGTTTGGTGGCGCTGGAATCCCCACAAGGACCGATGTCGGCTGGCTGCTCCTACGGGAAAGCGTGGCCGTTCAAAGGTTTGCAGTTCTTTCCCAATTGTCGTATAACCTAAGCCAGAGAGGAGCGACCATGGTCGGGACATTCATTGCCGGATATGGCGCCGAGATGCTTTGGGGTACGCTCCAGCACATATCGATGGTTCGCGTCGCCCTTGTGCTGGGGGAAGAAGCCGTAACGCGGGGAACGCGTGAGCGAGGGGAGCAGACGTGAACGGGGAAACAGACAGACTGCAGGCAGCGACAGATACGGTGACCGCCATCGCGGCCAGCGTCGAGACCGTGGTGCGGGGAAAGCATGAGCAGGTTCTGCTGGCCCTTGTTCCCATGATTGCAGCTGGGCACCTGCTCCTGCAGGACGTGCCGGGCGTCGGCAAATCGACGCTGGCGCAGGCACTGGGCCAGTCCATTGGCGCTTCCTACAGCCGCATCCAGTTCACGTCCGACCTCCTTCCCGCAGATATCCTCGGCGTCAACATCTATGAAGCTGCTACGGGGGAGTTCCGGTTCCGGCGGGGACCCATCTTCGCAAACGTCGTCATGGCCGATGAAATCAACAGGGCCAGCCCCAAGACCCAGTCCGCGCTTCTCGAGGCCATGAACGATCGACGCATTAGTATCGACGGCATGACATGGGAACTGCCGGACCCGTTCTTTGTCATTGCTACACAGAATCCCATCGAGTATACGGGGACATACCCTCTGCCCGAGAGCGAACTGGACCGCTTTCAGCTATGCATGGGCATTGGGTACCCGGACGTCGAAGCAGAGCGCAGGATCCTGACCGAACGCCCTGTACGTCAGCATTCCATTCATCTACAGCCTGTGGCCTCGGTTCAGCAGGTACTGGACGCACAGGATGCAGTCGATGCTGTGACGGTGGCGCCAGCGGTGCTGGACTACCTGCTGGCGTTTGTGGGTGCGACCCGTTCCGAGACGCTGTTCGAGGTCGGCGTCAGCCCTCGGGGTGCCATCGATCTGCTCAAGGCGGTTCGGGCATGGGCGCTGCTTCAGGGTCGCACGTTTGTCGTCCCTGACGACGCCAAGACGATGGCACCGTATGTGGCGGCTCACCGCATCCTGCGTCGCGGCAGTCGCAAAGGAGCCTCGAGGGCCGATATCGATCGCATCTTTGAGCAGGTGCCGGCGCCTGTGTGACAACGTCTCCTGCAGCCGGAGCATAATGAGTCTGGTCGAGGTGCGGTTCAAGAAGTACCACCGGGCTGAACGGCTGACGCGCAGCGGCCTGTTGTTCTTCCTTGCCATTGTGGGCATCGGGGCGGTCGCCATCAACTCGGGCAACAATCTTCTGTATCTCATCTTCAGCTCACTCCTGTCTGCGCTCATTTTTTCGGGACTGCTGTCAGTTGCGAACCTTGGCCATCTCGAGGTCTGGCTCGACGCTGCAGACGCGGTCTACGCCGGCCGGCCGGCGCTGCTGGCAATCCGTGTTCGCAACGTTGGTTCGTTCCCACTGTTTTTCGCGCGCGTCGGCGTCCGGGTGAGCCGAGACGCTGTTTCGCTGAGCGTTCCCTTCGTGGACGCTCACAGTGCCCTGGAACTTCCGCTCACCCTCACCCTGCCCACGCGAGGGCGTATAGTGGGACTGCGGGCGGACATCGCCTCGACATTCCCGTTCGGTATCGTCGAGATGCGCCGAGATGTAGCTGTCGGTAGCGAGTTGATCGTGTACCCGCAGGTTCATCCTGTCCTCCTGCAGCACCAGAACGAAGAGGGTGAGCACCGCCTCGAGAGGGCAAGGGCAGGCGGCGACGGCGATTTCTTCTCTCTGCGCAGGTATCATGAGGGAGACGATTCCCGCCACATCGACTGGAAGGTGTCGGCGCGAAGGGGCGACCCTTACGTTGTGGAACAGGAAGCCAGGTACCAGCAGGAGGCCGTCTTCTACCTCGACACGGCAAGGGGCGCGTGGCCTGACGGCCAGGCGTACGAACTCGGCGTCTCGAAGATTGCGAGCGCTCTGACGTCCGTCTTCGAGTCGGGAGAGGCTATCGGGCTTGCGCTTCCCGGATCGTTTCTGGACGGACGCGAGCACAGGGTCTGGCAGCAGGCGATGGAACTGCTGGCCCTGGCTGAGTTCACCGAGGACCCGCCCCGTCCCGGACCTCTCCACAGCTTCACGCACGAAGCCATCAGTTTCGTGAACGAGGTCCCATAAGGAGGTTGCTGGACGTCCGGCGGGTGCTGGGGTTCCTGCTGGGTCTCACGGCGTGCGGGTTTCTATCCATCGTCGAAACCTGGTATGCTCTGTACGCCGTCGCATTTGTCGTGGCCCTGCCCCTGGCCGGACATATTCATGGGCGCTGGGGACGGCGTTCTCTTGAGGCACTGCCCCTCGTCTGGTTTCTTGTTCTCATGATCCTGGGGACCCAGCTCTTCGCGCTCCTGGCGCAGGCGATGCTGGCTGCAATGGCGTGCCGATTCGTTCTGACGGACAATGCCCGCGACTATCAGGGGCTGGTACTCATTGCTGTCTTCGTCACCGTCCTGTCTGCTGCAGGGTCCATTTCGGTCGCATTCGGGCTTCTGCTGCTCACAGAGTTCCTGATCGCGACAATCCTGCTGATCATGGCCCAGTTCGAAGGCAAGGTGCCGTACATCGGCCGGGGATTCTATGGTGCCGTCGTCGTGTTCGCGCTCGTGTCATTCGTGTTTGCGTTTGGCGTATTCTTTGCGCTTCCCCGGTGGACACTGGGCTATATCAAGGGCAGTCCTGCGCTGGCGACCCAGACGACAGGTTTCTCCAAGGACGTCACGATCACCCCCGGGGAGGTGCGGCAGGACAACACCGTCGTCATGCGTGTCGAGCCCAGCAAGAGCGGGTCCCGGTTGCCACTGCCTGCCTACATCTCGGGCATGCGCTACACGACCTTCAGCGGCAGGCAATGGCTGGTCGCGGCCAGTCGCCCCGAGTCCCTGTACGCGTCCTCCGGGATCGATTCGTTCGTAGTGAGCGATCAGCAGCCCGACACATTGACGACCGTATACCTCGAGCCGACGGGGACGGACGTCGTCTTTGGACTGGAACATGTGACCGGTCTGCGAGGGCAGTTCCAGTACCTTCGCCGCGATGCGGAGGGCAACCTGTTCACGGATGCGCCCTACTACAAGACGATCCGGTACGACGTTGCGTCGCTGGATCGGGACACGGTTCCTGTCGACAGTCTCGTGGTTCGCCGCCCGACGTTACTGAACAGGTACCTTCAGGTCCCGGAGCTTTCGCCGGCTTTCAGAGAGATTGCTGCACGCGTCGTCCAGGGCACGACGGTGCGCGGCAAGGCGGAGGCGACTCGCGACTATCTCCTTGCTAACTACGAGTACTCGCTGAATCCGACAGCGACATCGGTCGAGGACTTCGTGGTCAATCAGCGTACGGGGTACTGCGAGCATTTTGCCACCTCCAT
>Ga0315281_10002723_pt1 | contig 26145 bp, 25 predicted proteins | sample YL17G07_0_MG_FD_204540 | JGI IMG/M metagenome (GOLD analysis project Ga0315281, IMG submission 204540) | Sediment microbial communities from Yellowstone Lake, YNP, Wyoming, USA - YL17G07_0 | ecosystem: Environmental > Aquatic > Freshwater > Lake > Sediment | place: USA: Wyoming | collected... | reverse complement strand
AAGGAAATATTGAGCTATGCGCGCAATGAATACATTCATGCTGTATTTTCTATCGATTGGCGTGGCCGGATATGCGGTGTATGTCTACGGTTTTATGCCCCTGGGTTCGCTGGTGCATCCTGAGATGAAGATAAGTTTTACTTCGCATCCCGCTGGCATTTATACTCACGTCTTTGCATCCATACTTGCACTGGTATTGGGACCCTTTCAATTTTCAAGTAACCTCAGAAAAAATCATATCAACATTCATCGCTGGTCGGGCCGTCTCTATTTGGGTGTGGGGGTATTGGCGGGAGGCCTTGCCGGACTGTATATGGCCCAATATGCTTTTGGCGGTGTGGTGGCGCAAACCGGGTTTGCAGCGCTGGCCTTGCTGTGGCTTTACACGGGTTTTCGTGCATACAGTGCAATTCGCAGCGGGGCAATTGATGAGCACCGCAAGTGGATGGTGAGGAATTTTTCGTTGACCTTGGCGGCGGTTACCTTGCGTATCTATTTGCCTGTATCCATGGCGGCTCACATCGAGTTTTCTTTGGCTTATGCTGTCATCGCCTGGGCATGCTGGTTACCCAACCTGCTTATTGCCGAGTGGCAGTTTAATCATGCACGCAAGGTAAAACCATGATCATCAATACTGGAGGTGTCATTTGAGTCAGAACGCAAATCCACTATCTGCCGCTGTTCCATGGAACCTGGTAGCCCAGGGCTATGCCGAGACGACAATGCAAATGCTGGCTCAATATGCTGAGGAAGCGATTGTTGCTTCCCGCTTGAAGCGTGACGCGGTAATTTTAGATGTAGCGTGTGGCCCTGGAGCGCTTTCACTGCGTCTGGCGGATGAGGTTGCTTCTGTGCACGGTATCGATTTTTCTGAAACCATGCTAGAAATATTTCGCCAAACTGTCGAGCAGGCAGGGGTGAAGAATATAGTGATCCAGCAGGGTGATGCACAGGAACTACCCTATGCAGACAAAATGTTCGATGCGGCATTTTCCAATTTTGGCCTGATGTTTTTTCCTGACAGGCCTAAGGGCTTTGCCGAAATTTTTCGTGTATTAAAGCCCGGAGGTACAGTTGCCGTTATGAGCTGGGCGCCTGTCGACCAGTCACCCGCTATGCAAGTCATGTTTGGCGCGCTGCGTGTGATGAAGCCTGAAATTCCCGAGCCGCAACGTGCTATTGGCTCACTGGAAAACCCGGATGTTTTCAGGCAGGAAATGCAGAATGCAGGTTTCAGAGAGATTAAAATTGAAAGGGTGACTAAAGAATTTCCAGTGGAAACCATTCCTGTTTTCTGGGAGGCAATGGTAAAAGGGAGTGCGCCCATACAAATGCTTAAGCACGGAATGGGAGAAGCGCTATGGCAGGAAAAGGAAAAGCTGGCTTTACGCTACCTGCAAGACCGCTTGCCATCCACACCCACTTCACTGGCATCTGATGCATGGCTGGGTATAGGGTTAAAGTAAAAATCTCACGAAAATCCGCTTGAGTTACGTTCTTTTCATTTTTCTGTGGTAAAAAGCACTGAAGTCTTTTTCAGCCGCTTCGGATAAAATACGTATAAGCAAAAAATTTTGGAGTAGCGTCATGCGTTTAATCAGTGTGTTTGGGTTGATATTGATGTCAGGCTTGGCCTGTGCCGCCGACGCACCTTCAGCCAACTTGCAGCCGCTGCCCCCACCTCCGGAGCTGGAGCCGGGTGCTGACAGTGACTTCGAACCCCAGGTTACGATTGTAAAAAAGGACGACATGGTGATCGAGGAGTACAGGGTTAAGGGCAAACTTTATAAAATAAAAGTAACTCCAAAGATCGGCAAACCTTATTATTTGATTGATGAGCGCGGAGATGGTGAGTTTTCCCGCCAGGAGGGGCCCGATGCCGCCAATTTGCGCCCACCGCGCTGGGTGATTTTCAATTTCTGATTCAAGTCTTTTTAGTTCAGGTATTCAGGCATGGCCGTATTCACCAGCGTCAGCGAGCAGGAATTTTCCGCATGGCTACACAATTATTCTCTCGGTTCCCTGCTTGAATTGCAGGGCATTGCATCTGGAATTGAAAATACCAATTATTTTGTCACCACCAGCAATGGCCGCTTTGTGCTGACGCTGTTTGAGAAACTCAACGCTCAGGAATTACCGTTTTACCTGAACCTGATGGCACATCTCGCGCGGCACGGCATACCCTGCCCCAGCCCGGTGGCGAACCGTCACAATCAGTTTCTGGGCGAGTTGAATGGCAAACCTGCCTGCATCGTCAGCCGCCTGTCGGGTAAGTCTCTGACGCAGCCCACCGCCGGGAATTGCGCGGCGGTGGGGGCGATGCTGGGGCAAATGCACGAGGCGGGACTGGGTTTTGAAGAGCCGATGAAAAACCCGCGCGGCGCTGCATGGCGCGCCTCTGCAGCCAAACAGGTGCTGCCATTTTTAAACGCGCAAGATGCAGCCTTGTTGCAGGCTGAAGTTGCTTTTCACGAACAGCATACGCTCGCAGCGCTGCCGCAGGGCGTGGTGCATGCTGACTTGTTCCGCGACAATGTGCTGATGGACGGTGAGCGTGTGGGCGGCCTGATCGATTTTTATTTTGCCTGCAATGACAGCCTGCTGTATGACGTGGCGATAACGGTGAATGACTGGTGCATGGGGAGCGGGGGCAAGCTGGATGAGGCGCGTAGCCGTTCGCTGCTGGATGCCTATCACGCTGTGAGGCCCTTTACTGCTCAGGAAATAAAGCTGTGGCAGGTCGCGTTGCGGGTGGCAGCGCTGCGCTTCTGGATCTCACGGCTGTTTGATTTGCACAAACCACGTGACGGCGAGCTGGTGAATGCGCACAATCCGGATCAGTTCAAGCACATTCTGCAACAACATATTGCCGCAAACGGAAGTGGTATAGATTTGGTGAAAACATGATCGAAATTCAAAAGAGTCCTGCAAGTCACGGTTTACTCTGGATCAAGCATGGTTACAGGTTAATTATGCGCAGCCCTTTAAAGGCGGTGTCTCTGGCGATGATGTTTGTGTTGCTGCTCAGGTTTGTATTCATCTTGCCCGTTGAACTTGTGTTGCTGGGTGTGCTGGTTTCCCCGGTACTTTTTGCCGGATATATGCAGATATGCCGTGCGTTGGAATACAGTCAAACAATTGAGCCGCAATTCATTTTTGCCGGTTTTAAAAACAGGACCGCACAGCTTATATTGCTGGGAGGCATGATGTTGTTGGGCATGATCATTGTTACCCTGATATTTCTTGTGATCAGTTGGGAAGGGTTGAATGTCATTTATACCACGTATGGAAAACAGTTAACCCCCGGTATATTGATGGAAGCAATGCTGAAACCAGAATCTGGGATATTGCCAGGCATGATGGTGGGATTCGTATTGATGCAAGGGTTGTTTTACGCAATGCAATTTTCAACGATGCTGGTATTTTTTGATCTTGTGTCACCGTTAGCAGCTTTTAAAATAAGTGTCAGAGGAATATTAAGCAACATCATTCCACTGTCGGTTTATGTATTCCTCATGCAACTGCTATCATTTGTTGTCAGCCCGCTGCCCAGGATAGTAAGTTTGGTTATTCTGCTACCCATTGGGTTGACCTCTATTTATGTGGCTTACCGGGATATTTTTTCCGAAGCTAACAAAGATACGTAGGTGGGCAGAAAAACCTGCCCACCTGCTGTTACATAAGTTTCTCGAGAGGAATAGGGCAGGTATATTTGGACTTGGCAGTGTATTTGCAGCTCATCGCCGAAAATCCTCCGATTTTTTCACAGGCTTTGATTGCAGCAACCAGCTTTACACACTCCTCTGGTATTGACGGTTCCGCTGGTGTTGCTGGGGCAGTCGGAGGTGCCGCTAATTCTGCTGCTGCGGTGCCTGATAATATGATGCTGGATGCGATAAGTAATAATGTAGTTTTTTTCATATTTATAATCTCCCTTTAGATTGGCATTTGTTTCAACTTGGCAAGTGGTTCGGTAGTGCTGATTATATGGCGGATTCGAAAAAAATGCGGTATGGATCAGGGATCAGATCGCCATAGGATTACAGTGCTGTCAATTTTGCATATTCCAGTGCCAGCCATTTACTTCCTGTCTTGCGGAATTTGACTTGAACACGCGTATCAGCACCACTGCCTTCCACATTGAGGACCACCCCCTCGCCAAATTTTGCATGTTCAACATTTTGACCGATGCGCCAGCACGAAATATCTGCCGGGCGTGGTGCAGGAGCGGCATAGTCGGAGGGCGTAGCGGGTGGCGAGTAGGTGTTTTGTGTGGCTTTATAACTGCTGCGAGCTGCAATCCGCGGGGTAATCCAGTGAAGTAACTCTTCGGGCAGTTCACGCAAGAAGCTGGAAACCATGCTGTAATGGGTCTGGCCGTGCAGCATGCGGCTTTGCGCAAAAGTGAGGTAGAGTCGGCGGCGCGCGCGGGTAATGGCCACATACATCAGGCGGCGTTCTTCGCCGAGGCCATCTTCCGCATTCTGGCTGTTCTGGTGCGGAAACAGGCCTTCTTCCAGGCCGGTGATAAACACGGTGTGGAATTCCAGCCCCTTGGCCGCATGCACGGTCATCAGGTGCAGCGCATCGTCCTGGTCACCAGCCTGATGCTCGCCCGCTTCCAGGGATGCATGGGTCAGGAAAGAAGTGAGGCTGTCGTCTTCGTTCTCGTGTACAAATAGCGTGGCTGCGTTCAAGAGCTCATTCAGGTTTTCCAGGCGCTCTTCAGCTTCGCGTTTTTTGGCGCCAGTCTCGTTTGAGTAGTGCGCGATCAGCCCGCTTTCATGCAGCACATGGTCGATGATTTCGGGCAGCGGCAAATCGCGTGTGGCACCGCGTAATTTTTCAATCAGCCCAACAAAGGCAGATACCTTGCCACCTGTACGAGCTGCGGCATCGAACAGGGTAGTGTTGTTCATTTTTGCTGTTTCCTGTAATTGCTCGATGCTGCGCGCGCCAATGCCGCGCGTGGGAAAGTTGATAATGCGCAGCAGGGCATTGTCGTCGTCGGTGTTTTCCATCAGGCGCAGATAGGCCAGTGCATGCTTGATTTCCTGGCGTTCGAAGAAACGCAAGCCGCCATAGACACGATAGGACAAACCCGCCGATACCAGCGCGTGTTCCAGCACACGGGATTGCGCATTGGAGCGGTATAGCAGTGCAATTTCCCTCAGGTTGATGCCCTCGGTTTGCAGTTGTTGAATTTCGCTGACAATGAAGTTTGCCTCCTCCACATCGGTAGGTGCTTCATACACGCGCAATTTTTCGCCCCCGCCTTCCGCGGTCCACAGGTTCTTGCCGAGACGGTTGCGGTTATGGCTGATCAGGACATTGGCTGCCTCAAGAATATTGGCGTGTGAGCGATAGTTCTGCTCCAGCTTGATCACGCTCTCCACATGGAAATCGCGCAGTAGCTCCTGCATATTGCCCACGTGCGCGCCGCGAAACGCATAGATGGACTGGTCGTCATCGCCGACCGCAAACAGGGAGTTCTCCTTTCCTGCCAGTAGTTTTAACCACTTGTATTGCAGCGGATTGGTGTCCTGAAATTCATCGACCAGTATGTGTTTAAAACGCGCCTGATAGTGCTCGCGTATCGCCGCATTGCGAGATAGCAGCTCATAGCTGCGCAGTAGTAACTCGGCAAAATCCACCACACCTTCGCGCTGGCACTGTGCGTCATACTCGGCATAAATTTCCACCTTGCGCCGGGTGTAAGGGTCGTAAGCTTCCACCTCGCTGGCTCGCAGTCCTTGTTCCTTGTTGCCGCTGATGAAATATTGCACCTCGCGTGGCGGGTATTTTTCGTCGTCGACATTTAGCCCCTTCATCACGCGCTTGATCGCCGAAAGCTGATCGGACGAATCGAGTATCTGAAAAGTCTGCGGCAGATTGGCCTCGCGATAGTGCGCGCGCAGCATGCGGTTGCACAGGCCGTGAAAAGTGCCTATCCACATGCCGCGCGTATTGATCGGCAGCATGGAAGTCAGGCGGGTAATCATTTCCTTTGCCGCCTTGTTGGTAAAAGTGACGGCGAGTATGCCGTGCGGGCTGACCGCACCAGTGCTTATCAAATAAGCGATACGCGTGGTCAGGACGCGTGTCTTGCCGCTGCCGGCACCGGCCAATATCAATGCGGACTGGTGCGGTAGGGTGACTGCCTGTTGCTGGGGAGGGTTAAGGCCGGAAAGAAGAGTTGTGTTCATGGCGACATTATCCCATAGGAATGGGCCTCTACGGCTGCTCGGCAGTCGAGCAAAAAGCCTTGTTGTGAAATGGTTTTAATCTATTGAATTGTTTGCATTTGCTGCCGGTTCTGGCGATACTGCTATACAACCTACAAGCTTTATCAAGGGGAAAACGGAATGGCGAATGACAAACTGTCGTCAGATGCAGTTGCAGAGCAGATGGCCATATTGCGCAATGGTTATCTTGCGCGCATGCCTGCCGAGCTGGCGGCGCTGAATGCTCTGGCTGCAGGTATTCAGGATAAGTCAGTTGAACGTAGCAACCTGAATGAATTACATCATAGCCTGCACAAGCTGTCAGGTTCCGGCGGTACTTTTGGCCTGGCATTGCTCAGCTCGCGGGCACGCAGTCTTGAGCAAAGGGTAAAAGGCTGGTTGGACAGCTCGCAACTTTCCCTTGATGCGCATACATTAAACACTTTTGTGACGGATGTAGCACAGCTCGCTGAAACGTTGAAGGATGCAGAAACTCCCGAGGTCACCCGCATGCCCACCAGTGCAGTGCTATCTTCGAGCAGGATGATCAATGTCTGGCTGGTGGAAGATGATATCCAGCTTGGGCAGGAGTTGGCACGGCAGCTTGAATCGTTCAGCTATGCAGTGAGATTTTTTTCGCAGATTGATGATACAGAAAATGCTGCGAAATCAGAACAGCCAGATATATTACTTATGGATGTAATGTTTGAAAAAGGGAGAGAAAATGCCACGCAAGTTTTGCCTCAATACTCCCATTTGTACAAGCTGCAGTGTCCTTTGCTGTTCATTTCTTCAACCGATGACTTTCAGTCGCGCGTGCGTGCAGTACGCGCGGGTGCCGAAGCTTATTGTCTCAAGCCGCTCGATATTCCCCGCCTGGTCAGCCGCATGGCGCAACTACTGGAGCAGCGACGGGCACCGCCACAGCGAGTGCTGATAGTAGATGACGATGAGGCGTTGGCAGCACATTATCGTCTGGCGCTGATGGGAGCTGGAATGGAGGTCGAGGTGTTGCATCAGCCCGATGAAATTATCGAAAAAATCTCTGCGTTCCGCCCCGAACTGGTACTAATGGATATGCATATGCCGGTTTATTCCGGGCCGGATTTGGCGGGAGTAATACGCCAGTATGATAATTATGCAAGCTTGCCCCTGGTATACCTGTCGGCTGAAATGGATCTTGATAAGCAGATCGGTGCAATGAATCGGGGGGCTGATGATTTTTTAACCAAACCAATATCCGATGCGCAACTGGTTTCGGCTGTGCGTGTGCGCATTGAAAGAGCGCGGCAACTTGAGGCGCAAATTTCCAAGGATAGCCTAACCGGCTTATTGAAGCATGCCAGCATCAAGGAAGCAGTCGAACTGGAAGTGACACGTTCACGGCGCGTCGGAAAACCGGCCACGGTAGCTATGCTGGATATAGACCATTTTAAAAAGGTGAATGATTCCTACGGCCATGCGATAGGGGATGTGGTTATTTCTTCAATTGCCATGCTGCTGCGCCAGCGTATGCGGCAGTCAGATATTATCGGGCGATATGGCGGTGAAGAGTTTGTGGTTATACTTCCAGAGTGCGATATCGATCAGGCTCAGTTGTTGCTGGACGATATTCGTGAGCGCTTTGCTGCTGTGCACTTCAGCCACGAAGGCAGGGATTTTACCTGCACTGTTTCCGCAGGACTGGCTTGTACCAATGATTTTCCTTCAAGCCGAGGGGCAGAGTTGCTGGTAGCTGCCGACGATGCACTGTATGTGGCGAAGCGCAGCGGGCGAAATCAGGTGCGTTCAGCACTGGTAGATCAGGCGAGAGAGGAAAATAAACTGTGAGTATGGATGTGGGAGCATTCCAGGTGTTGCTGGCTAAAATGCGCGATGATTTTCTCGATGAGCTGCCCGAGAGATGCGACAGGCTGGATGAATTGATTCTGACACTGGAGAAGTCAGCAGATGACCGTGAAACATTCAACGAGCTTTACCGGAGTGTTCACAGCCTGAAAGGCTCTGGTGGCACCCACGGATTGAGTATTGTCACAACCTTGTGTCACCAGCTTGAGAATTTGATTACCGAAACGGATGTCAAGAATGGTTTTGGTGATGCTTTCGCAAACAGAGCGCTTGCCTATGTTGATCTGTTGCGACGTGTCGAACAACTCGGGGGCAGTGGCCAGCCTGATTATTCTGCCATCGAGGCTGATCTTGAAACGCTGCGTCAGTTGGGGCAGCAAAGCCGCAGGATTGGCCTGATTGCAGAATCCTCTGCCTTGATGGCGGGCTTCCATCAAAAGGCGCTGGATGGGTTGAAGTTACAACTGATGGTAGAGAAAAACGGCCTGACAGCGCTGGAGCGTTTGTTGCACGAGCATTTTGATTTTGTCATCGTAGGGCGTGAACTTGACGAGCTTAATGGTATTGCCTTAATGGCTGCGTTACGGGCGTCGCATATGCGCAACCAGAATATTCCGGCTATCCTGGTGAGCAGTAGAGCAGGCGCAATTCCCGATCATGTAAATTTTAGCGCCATCCTTTTCCGCGACAGCAAGCTGGCAGGTAATCTGGCTGATGCGGTTAAAGTCATATTGTCCAGTTAAACGAAAACACTTTAATTTTTCGCGTTTTGCCACCAGCATTTCAGAAAAAAAGGAAACCGGTTTTCACCGGTTTCCTTTTCTAGCCTGAATATTCTGGGCAGGCAGTTCTTTGATTACTTCTTCTTGTTCTCGATCATCTCGTGCATGATAGGTGCAAGGATGATTTCCATGGAGAAACTCATTTTGCCGCCGGGAACTACCAGAGTGTTGGCGCGTGACATAAAAGAGCCGGGAATCATATTCAGCATATAAGGGAAATCAACGCCCTTGGGATTGCGGAAGCGGATCACCACAAAGCTCTCGTCCGGAGTAGGAATGTCGCGGGCGATGAATGGGTTGGAAGTATCCACTGTAGCCACGCGCTGGAAATTAATATCAGTGCGGGAGAACTGGGGTGTGATGTACTTAATGTAGTCAGGCATACGACGCATGATGGTGTCTACAGTCGCTTCTGCTGAGTACCCGCGCTCGGCCTGGTCGCGGTGAATTTTTTGTATCCACTCCAGGTTCACGACAGGCACAACGCCTATACCCAGATCGACGTACTTGGCCGAGTCGATATTGCCATCGACAGCAAAGCCGTGCAGACCTTCATAAAACAGCAAGTCAGAATTCTTTTCAATGTCTTCCCAGGGGGTAAACACGCCGGGCTTCAGGTCGGTCAGGTTGAAATGCTTGTTGTGATGAATGGCTTCTGCATCGCTGTGAACATAATAACGGCGCTTGCACATACCCGTTTCGCCATAATTTTTGAAAGTTTCTTCAATCTTGTCGAAATGGTTGGCTTCCGGGCCAAAGTGACTAAACGAATGGTTCCCAGCTTTGGCAGCCTCGGCAGAGGCTGCACGGAAAGCCATGCGATCCAGGCTATGCAGGCTGTCGCCTTCAATCACCGCAGCGTTAATTTTTTCGCGGCGGAAAATATTTTCAAAAGCGCGTTTGGCGGTGGTGGTACCAGCGCCTGAGGAGCCGGTTACTGCAATAACGGGGTGCTTGCGTGACATAAAAACCTCTTGAAGAATTGAAAAAATAGGAAAAAGTTATCCCGGCATTCTAGCAGAACCGACTTGGCCGGGCAAAAAGGGTGTTTGGCGGGTAAACAACAAATAGCGCAAGTCAAGCTACGAGCACAGGATGAATGTTAATTCCCCATTGTTAATCTTGTTTTAGCAGACGTTACGTGATTTTATTGTTTTGGCGGCACATAACCGGCGGGCATCGCAGATCCCTGGCCGAAGAAATATTTTTCCATTTCATCAGCCAGAAATTTGCGTGCCTTGGGATCGGAAAGATTCAGTCTGTTTTCGTTGACCTGCATGGTCTGGAATTTCAGCCAGCCCTGCCAGGCTTCCTTGGACACATTTTCAAATATGCGCTGGCCCAGCGGGCCGGGATAAGTTGGCCTGTCCAGCCCCTCTGCTTCACGATCCAGTTTTACGCAATGTACGATTCTTGACATCTTTTGCTCCGTTGCTGAATTTCAAAAAACGAATTATGACATTACTGCGGCAGGCAGTCTTCAAGTTTAAATCCACTGAGCAAGCAGGGTTGTAGGGTGTACTTTGTACACCATGGTGCGTAAAACGCACCCTGCAGGAAATTTCATTTTATTTTTTTGACAAAAACCTTGGAGCGCCGCTGGTAGTTATATAGCACCTTCTTTTGCGCGGGTAGTTGCGACACATCGGTTTCGGTAAAACCGCGTTCAACAAACCAGTGAGCGGTGCGCGTGGTCAGCACGATGAGTTTACTCAAGCCCTGCGCACGCGCCTCACTGCTGATGTAATTCAGCAGGGCGTCGCCGAAACCGTGCCGACGATAGGCAGGTTGAATCGCCAGGCAGGCCAACTCAGCCGTTTTCTCGTCGGGAAATGGGTAGAGCGCAGCGCAGCCGATAATGAGATGGTCGTGTTCCAGCACAACGAAACGGTCAATTTCGCGCTCCAGCAATTCGCGGCTGCGCCGCACCAGGATGCCTTCTTCTTCCAGTGGTTGCAGTATCTGCAGAATCGCGCCAACGTCGTCGATTGTCGCGTCACGCAAGGTGTTGAGCGAGCTTTCCACCAGCATGCTGCCCACACCGGTATCTGAAAATAACTCCTGCAAAATCGCACCATCGAGGTGGCGGCTGATGAGGTGGGCACGGGCAACCCCCGCCTCGCAGGCGCGCACAGCGCAGGGCAGGAACAGGCCCACGTCATCCGGCAATTTGCGTTTGCTGGAGAGAATTTCGTTGGCACTGGCGATGGTCAGCTCACGCAACAGCTCCTTCTTTTTGTCCATTACCCCATCGGTGTCCATCAGGAAGATCAGCTTGTCCGCATCGAGCGCAATCGCGGTGGAAGTTGCCACATCTTCCAGCGTGAGGTTAAAAATTTCGCCCGTGGGTGAAAAGCCGAGTGGAGACAATAAAACAACTTCATTGAAAGCCAGGCGATCCTTAATGGCGGAAACATCCACTTTGCGCACGTTGCCGGTGTGCAGCAGGTCCACCCCGTGGATCACGCCCATAGGCTGTGCAGTAATAAAGTTGCCGCCTGCCACGCGAATATCTGCATTTGCCATGGGTGAATTAGCCAGCCCCATCGACATCAGCGCCTCAATTTCGAAACGCACCCGTCCGACAGCTTCCTTGACGCACTGCATGGTTGCTGCATCGGTCAGGCGTATGCCTTGATGATAGTGATCTTCAATTTGATTGCGCAACAAATGCTGTTCGATCTGCGGGCGTGCGCCATGCACCAGCACCAGCCTTACGCCCAGGCTGGCAAGCAGGTTGAGATCGTGCGTCAGCTCGACAAATTTTCCATCGGCCACGACCTCGCCACCAAACGCGACAACAAAAGTCTTGCCGCGAAAGGCGTTGATATAGGGCGCGACCGAGCGAAACCAGGCAACGAAATCGGCAGAAGTAAGTGGATGTTCAGATTGCATAGATGCGTTCAATCAATATCAAAAATCAGGGTTCATTAATTTAACATATGTAGACACCCTGGGATGCATAAACAGCATGGTAATCGTTCAACTCTGCCGTCCGGGTTTTTTGCGGAATTCCAGGCCTGAGATTGAGATATGTGACTCCCCTCCAATTTTATTCAAGTGCATCGTTTCGCCCTTGCCGGGCCCCAGCCCGGAAAAAACAACGGCGTTATCGGCAACAGGCTTGAGTGCAATGCGAAACACGTAGCCGGGATAAAACACAAAGCCGGTTTCTTTTTTCGGGAATGTGAATTCTCCAATCAACATGCCGTCTTTGTGAATTAAGCGCACAGAGTCAAAAGTCGGGCCATTGGGCTTGCTGATAATTTCGTAGTCACCCACATAATCGAACATGTGTTCAGGAATGGTGACGGGGGTGAGTTTCTCGCCGATGAGCAAGGACTGACCGTTGTTTTTAAGCGCCAGCACGTTGTGACCGTCTATATTGTGCAACGACAGGCTCACCTTTTCCAGTGCATCAATCTTGATCGGAATCAGGCCAAATAGCTTGAAGCGCAGGCTAAGTTCCCTGTTGTCATGGGGTAACACCTCAAATGTCAGTCCCATGATTTCAGTTTGCAGGTCGTCCACTTTGCCCTCAACCTTGATCAAGCCGATCAGCGTGTCGAAGTAGCCCGCATATTCACTTGCGATATTTTTGTTGATTGCGGGCTTCTTTGCGATTTCACTGTTTGCGGGTGCAGGACTAATGCCACGCTTTGCCTCCAGCGCAAGTTTCAGTGCCTCGGTGGCTACTTTATTAACTGCACCCTGTGCAGTGGTTGAGTTCGAAAGAACCACCACACCCAATTTGTGTTCTGGCAGCACCGCTATCAGGGAATGAAAATTCATCGTGAGGCCACCATGGCTGGCCACGGTGCCGCCGTGAGGTACTTCAATGCTGTTCAGCATCCAGCCGAGGCCGACCCTGGAGTCAAAATCCATCGCTACATTTGCGTTTTGTACGGTATACATTTTGTTTATGGTTTCCGGGCGCAGGACTTGCTTGCCAGCGTATTTTCCGTCACTGAATAACATATGCATAAAGTGAGCAATATCATTTGCGCTTGAGTTTAAACCCGAGGCGGGAATGTCACGCATCGGCAAAGCCTCTACTGCCTTGCCATGGTGATAACTCTTGCTGCGGGTGCTGGGCGCAAATTCAGAATTAACCATGCCCAGCGGCATGAGCAGATGAGCGTTCATGTAATTGCTGTAGTTTGTGCTGTCAACCTTGCCGACAGCCGCGCCGAGCAGTGCCATGCCCAGGTTTGAGTAAGTAAAAATGTAGTTGGGCGGGTAGGCGGTATATTCATCTTTCATCGCCGTCACCGATTCTGTGAAATCACCGGGATTGCGCACAATCATGCCCAGTGACCAGTTGCAAGGCAAGCCGGAATGGTGGGTCATCAAGTTGCGCGGCGTGATTTTTTGAGTGTCGCCATCACGGCTTTTGACGGAAAACTCGGGCAGATATTTTTGCAGGGGCTGGTCGATATCCAGCTTGCCCTGCTCGGCGAGTTGCATCGCCGCGGCCGCGGTAAAAATTTTGGAGATGGAGCCCGCGTTATAAACCGTATCAGGAGTTGCTTTGATTTCCATTTCCTTGTCGGCGTAACCAAAGCCTTCAGACCATACGATTCCTTTTTCATCTACCAGTGCGATACTCAAGCCGGTTACATCGGCATCAGCCATCTCCTGTTTTATCAACCAGGTGATGTATTCCCTGGTATGCGTATAATCACCCAGTCGCGTGCCGGCGGGTTTTTGCGGTGGTGTACTGCACGCAACAAGGGTAATAATAATGATGGCGGCAGCTTTTCTCAGGCGCATGGTTACATCATTCCTTGAAAGATGTTGGATAACATTTTGATTATATAATGAACAATCAAAATCCCACAAAGTTATTAACACAGGCAGTCATGTCGATCATCCCATACTGTGGCAGGTGGAAGCCCGCGCTTGCCATCAAGCTTTTTTTTCTGGTGCTGGTGTCCGCCATAGCGCTTACTTTCTGGAAGCCGGTGTTGTGGCCCTGGACAGTTGGCCTTGTTTTCGCCTTTCACCTCGGCCTGACCATTGCCGGCCTGCTTCCGCGCAGCACCCTGCTAGGCCCCAATATTACCCGCTTGCCTGACGATGCCGCTCAGCGCGGGGAGGTCTCCATCACCATCGATGACGGCCCTGATCCCGTGGTAACACCCCAAGTACTGGATATACTCGACCGCTATCAGGCAAAGGCAACTTTCTTTTGCATCGGCCGCCAGGCAGAAAAATTCCCCGAGCTGTGTCGCGAAATCGTGCGGCGCGGCCACGCAATCGAAAATCACAGTTTGTCCCACTATTGGTATCTTTCATTACTCGACCCGTGGAGTATCCATCGTGAGGTGAGCGAAGCACAGAAAGTGCTAAGTAATATTTGCGGTGAAACACCAAAATTTTTCCGCCCCACCGCAGGTCTGCGCAATCCTGCGCTGGAACCGGTGCTGGCGCACTGTAATTTGAAGCTATGCAGTTGGAGCAAGCGGGGTTTTGATACGCGAGTAGATGATCCGGATGCTGTTCTCAGAAGTTTGACGCGGGATCTGAAGGGTGGCGATATTTTGTTATTGCATGACGGGAATGCTGCACGTAGTAGCGAGGATAAGCCTGTCATTCTTGACGTATTACCGCGTCTGCTGGATTCACTCGACCAGGCAAAACTGCACAGTGTAACCTTATGTGCAGCTTTACCGTGATTTTCAGCGATGCTGGGCTTTGCTGCGCTGCGATAAGAGCCAGTTATCAAGGGTGGTGGTTCTGCTTTTATTGACTTGCGAAACGCTACGCTATACACTCTCACTATGATCAAGACATTCAAACATAAGGGTTTGAAAGCCTTTTATGAAACTGGCAGTAAGGCAGGCATACAACCGCGCCATGCCGCGAAACTGGAGCGACAATTGATACGTCTAAATTTTGCAAAAGATCCCGGTTATATGAATATGCCGGGCTGGGATATGCACCCATTGAGTTCAAACCTTGCCGGGCACTTTTCGGTCAGTGTTAACGGAAACTGGCGTATGACATTTGCTTTTGAAGGTGAGGATGCCGTGCTTGTTGATTACCAGGATTATCATTAGGAGAGCATAGCTATGAGCAAAATGCACAATCCCCCGCACCCAGGCGCAACCCTGCGGGAAGATGTATTACCTGCACTGGGATTAACGGTTACCGAGGCAGCAAAGCAACTGGGTGTTACCCGCGCGGCTTTATCACGCGTGTTGAACGAACACGCTGCCATTTCTCCGGCAATGGCACTACGCCTGGAGGGATGGCTGGGTCTTGAAAATGGCGGCCATGCCGATGCGTGGATTGCACAGCAAGCAGAGTATGACCTTTGGCAAGTACGCAAGGCAGGTATGCCCAAGGTGCAGCGTGCTCAATTGATAGTAGCTTGAAACCATTTCCGCCAAATCAGAATAGGTAGCCGTATCACAAATCCCGCAAACAATCTGATATGCATACCGGTTAACAGCAGGTTATCGCGCAGATAATTAAAGTGCGACACACCGCCGTCTTCCGGTTTGAGGTATTTTACCGGGGCGGGGATGTTGACGGGACGTGCACCACGCCAGCATAAACGCACCGCCGCTTCCGGATCGAAATCAAAACGGCGCATCCAGCGGTTATTTTCCATTACATTCATTAACAGGTGTGCCGGATAAACGCGAAAGCCATAGAGGGAATCGCCGATGCCCTGCCACAGGGTTTCCAGATTGGCCCACGAGTTGGAAACCTTGCGCCCCTTTACCCGCAATGCGGGCGCGCTTGCATCGAACACGGGTACACCCAGTACCAGTGCGTTGGCATCGGCCTGAGAGGCAGCCATGAACTCGGGGATTTTTTGTGCGGGGTGTTGCCCGTCCGCATCCATGGTCAGCGCATGGGTAAAGCCAATCCGGGTCGCCTCGCGCAAACCGTGCAGTACTGCCGCGCCCTTGCCCATATTTTTTTCAAGCACGAGGACATGCAGGCCGGGGTCATTCGCTTGCATGCGCAACAATTCGGCTTCGCTACCATCAGTGCTGCCGTCGATCACTACCCACACCGGCGACCAGTATTGTCTGGCTTCGCGCACGGTAGTGTGGAGCAGGGGGCCGGTGTTGTAGCTGGGGATAAGGACGAAGTGGGTGGTGGATGCCGGGTTCATGCGAGTGCCATTTAATTTTTCAATTCATTGCGGTAGTAACTTTCCAGATTGGCGACGAAAGTTTTGACATCGCCTGTTACCATAAAGCGTTCACCTATGCGCACGCGATACTCAAGCGGGAACGCCGGTTTCTTTAGAAAGGGCCAGCCCTTACCCAGGAAGGGGCTGTTTGTTTCAATAAACACCGCCTGTACGGGTACCCCTGCTTTTTGTGCGACCAGACCAAAGCCGCCCTTGAAGGCGTTAACTGGCTGACTGACTGTGCGTGTGCCTTCGGGGAAAATTAATAATTGACTGCCTTCGCGTGTTGCGGTGGCAGCACGGCGTATCAGGTTGCCGGTAGAGTCATTGCGGATGTAACCGGCCATTTTTGCACCGCCTCCCAGCATGGGGTTATCGAGCAGGTCCGCTTTCAAAACACACACCATGCGTGGCAGGCGCGAGCCGATCAATACCACATCGATGAGTGCGGGGTGGTTGGTGGCGATAATCAGCGGTTCGCCGCGCAGTTTATCCAGCGCGATCAGATCGCACCTCACCAGCCCGCTTATGCGCACCACAAACAGGTAAAGGCGAAAGCCATACATGATGGCGTATTGCCCGACACGCACGGCGATGCGCTGTGGCATCAAGTGACGCAACAGGCTGGCTGGCAGGCTCCAGGCCAGACAGATCAGCACAAAGAATAGAAGGCCGCCGTACAGTACAAAATACTCATATATCAAAATCAATTTTTTCCACAACCACTTCATGATGTTTTCCTGTAATGCCATGCTTTGGTGATTTTGAACTTCATTAATCCGCTTGTTATCGGGGTTCATTAAAATAGGCCCCTTCAATTTCAAGCAACAGATCGGAACGGCAAATATTCGAGTGAAGATAAACGGCACTGCAGGACGAGCCAAATTCCTCCGTTACCCTGGCGTGTACGATATCGAGGTCGTGCATATTGCGCAGATATATTTTCAGCAGCATCTTGCCCTGCCCTACAACATAGCCGGGCTCCTGCTGGAGTAGCGTGCGTATATTGAGCAGAGTTTCGCTCGCCTGCTTTTCAACATCGCCCTGATGCACCGTTTCATAACCCACGATGCTGGCAGTGCCGGAAATAAAAAAACACCGCTGCGTTCCCACTGCGGCTGACATGGCGCGCACAAATATAGGGCTGCGCGGGCCGAATGATTGCGGGTAGTTGTAGGCGCTGATCTGGCGCGGATTATCCACCGCTCTGCCAGGTTGCTTGCTTGCCATGAAATACACGGTGAGTGAGCCGCTGTGGCTCCCCAGGGCGCTGGCTGCGGGAACATTTTCTTCGTCTATGCTGCGACCCTGTGCAACAAAGGCTTCATGACGTCCGATATTAAAGCCGCGATAGCGCTCAAGGCCGCTATTGTCACTGTCGTTGATCTGCGGGAAATAATGCCATACTCGCAACAGGTGGGGGCAGTGGTGATGGTCGATAAAGCCGAAAATTTTGGTGTAAGCCTGTTTGGCCAGTGCCTGCAATGTTTCACCTTCGTGTTGCTGCAATGCAAGGCTGCCAAATAATATATTGCCATCACTGGTACCGTTCACTCCCTGGTGGCGGCAGGCCGTTACCGGCGCGCTGCTGTTCCACACTTCCAGTACGGTAGCGTCGCCATCCAGCGCTGGAATATCCACCCAGACAGGTTCTGGCATGCGCGCAACTGTTGTGCGTTGACCAAAGCCGATTACCCCCAGCACATGACCTTCATGCCTGGCCATATAGTCATCCACCGTTGCCGGGGTCAGGTAGGCCAGACCAAATTGTTTTCCATTATCCAACATCGTATGTTCTATTCAGTATCCCGGACGATCAGGATGGCAGAAAATATCAGGCTCAACACCGCGCCCAGCGCCACGGTCGAGCCTATAGCCTGTAGTACCATCGCCTGTGAAAATGACAGCAGACCGAATCCAAGCACCGTAGACACATTTGCAAACAGCAGCGAAGTAATCGTGCGCTCCCTGTCTTGCGCCGAGACGCAGCTAAGGTCAAAGAACAGAGCATAATTGGAACCGACTGCAACCACAAGCAGCAAACCAATGAGATGGAAGATTGACAACGAATGTCCCATGAGTATGACAAATGCCGTGACAGTAACGACAGAAGCAATCAAGGGCAGGCTTACGTCGAGCACGCGGCGCACCGAACGCAGGCTGGCGAACAAGAGCACAACAATGGCCAGCGCCCCCAGTAACGCATAGTTACCGGCGTCACGGCGGTAGTCGAGCAGCATCGCTTCCGACTCGTGTTTGATATCGAGCAGGATAAAGGCCGGTGCAGCCGCGCTACGCAATCCCTGCTCGATGCTTGCGGCGTTTTTCACGCCGCGCAAGGGCAACATTAACATCCAGCCGGAATCGCGCTGCAGCAACAGGGTATCCAGTTTCAGGCCGAGATTGCTGCCTTGAAGCTCCGCCCGGTCAAGCAGTGGAAGTTTCTTTGCACGAGTGATTTCCTGTGCAAACGGAGCAAAGGTTTCGCTGCGGAAAGGCATGGAGTGCAGGGCTTGCTTCAGGATTGCGCCTAGTGCTGCCGTGTCCGGTAAAGCCGCCTGACGGGCACGCTGCGCGCGCTTGCTGGGCAGCGGGGGTGTATCCACACCCTGCAGAACTCCCTCCTGTATCTGTTTTTGCAGCAGGGCTGTGATCGCCTCTCCCTGCTGCAACACAGTCTCCTGATCGTCTGCGGTGAGCAGCAGCATATAGCGCACATCGGGTGCACCCATGTCATTGCGCAACTGCTGGTCCAGCTCCTGTAATTGCCTAGATACCGGGCTCATGCTGGATAAATTATCGTTCCACAAACTGTCGCGTTTAACGACCAACAAAACGAGCGCAGCGACGACCAGCACAGCCAGTGCGGGTCGCAAACGCGGTGCAAGGCGCACTGCCGCCATCAATGCGCCACTCAGGCGAGTTGATGACTGAACAAAAAATCCTGTCGGCAATAGCGGAGGCAGCACCCAGCGCGTGGTGGATGCGGCTGCCAGCAAACCGGCGATGGAAAACAGGCCGAGCTGCGCCAGCCCGGCAAAGCCGGAAAACAGCATGGCGCTGAAGCCGCAGATGGAAGTGAGCACGCCCAGCCGCAGCGTCGGCCAGATGCGCTTCAAGGTGCTCTGCGGCGTGCTGTTTTTTTCAATCTGGGTAAACAGGTAAATGGCGTAATCGACACACTCGCCGATCAGCGTGACGCCAAAGCCGAGGGTAATGCCGTGTACCGAACCAAAGCCCAGGCTCACTGCCGCTATACCGGCAAGCGCACCGCTGGCGACGGGCAATAGGCCGAGCAGCAATGTCCGTGGCGAGCGGTAGAGATACAACAACATGCTCGCCACCAGCAAAGTGGCGAGCAGCGAAAGGCGCCAGGCATCATCGCGTATGGAGGCTCGCGACTGCACAGAAAACACGCCTGGCCCGGTCATTTGAATGCGCCCTGCAAATGCCTGCTGCTGTTTCATCGCGGTGTCGAACGCAGCCTGTATATGGTTGACGGCGAGCTCCTGTGCATCAAGATCAGAGCCCGAGGCTTTGGTCTGCGCCAGCAGCAAAGCCCGCTTGCCATCGTGCGAAAACCACACATCCTCCTGCATCGCGGGAGAATGCTGGCCTTCCAGTTTTTCCAGCAGATGGATCAACTCACCACTGGGGTCGGTGGGCAGCACGCGCTGCACCATGCCGCTCATCGGCGTGCCCAGCAGGTCGAGATAATTGCCGAGACTGGCGCGCAACCCTTCAACGCTGAAGCGCTGCGGCGTCACCGCATCGCTCAATAGATAGCGGTTGCGCCACAACAAATCAAAATCTTTTTCCAGACCAATGCGCTCACCATTGTGAATAGCCACCAGCTCGCTGTCGCCGCGCAACTGCGCTGCAATACCCTTGCTGAGTTGCGCCAGAGCGGGAGCGGGTGCCTCGTCTATGCTGATTAAAATCAGGCGTGACACCACGCCGTCGCGCAATTGATCAACCAAAATTTTCTGGTTAGGGGTGGGTGAACGCGGCAAAAACGCCGACATATCTGCATTGAACTCGGTACGGCTGATGATGAGCACGCAGGTGGCGATGAAGGCCAGCCAGATACCCAAGGTGCTGTACTGCTTAATTTTCATGTGTGGCGCTTCTGATGATGAAATTAACCATGCCTGTATTTCTCTCTCTTCGCCTCAAGCGGGAAGTGTATTTTGTAGGGTGGGCACGCTGCTGTGCCCACGCGTAACCCATGTGGATGTTACCGCATCATTAACGAATTTTGTGTGTGTGTCACCCAGTTCATTTCACAACGGTTTGGTGCAGGTTATTCGTTCGCACCGCGTGGGCACACCCAAAGGGTGCGAGAACACACTACTCACCTGTTTACGCAGGTATTAGTGCGAGAACCTGCAAGCAGGTCTGCGAGGCAACAACGTGCCCACCCTACTAGACTGTTGTGCCACGCGTTATCTGCTTCGTTCCGCTATTCCGCTGCACGTTGCAACACTGCTGTTATTAGCGCTGGCGACAGAAAATATCCCATCCCCTGCCACGACTCCAAGACTGGACGCACTTTGCGTATGAGTTTTTTATTTTTTGCCGCCAGCAAAATTCCGGCGCTGCCAACAACTGCAATACCCTGAGCCGCCGCTGCCTGGCGACCAAGGCGCTCATCCATCAATACCGGCTCGCCCAGTTCCAGCGCCAATGCAATGGCTGCGATCTCGCCTTTACCAAGCATGGGTAAACTGGCCGGCGGAGTGGCTGTCTTTGAATCTGCATGTACGGTTATCAGTTTTGATTGGTGTGCTTCGCAAATTATTTTTGCACCGGGCTTGCCCGTGGCTCCGGTGCATTCGTCATAGACCATTTGTGGAACGACGATTTCACCAACAACTTGGCGGAGTATTTCCAGCATTTCGCTCCGGGCAAAAACAATGAGCGGGCTGCTGTCTGCAACAACCAGTTTCATGCAGCCAGAACATCCAGCTCACGATCAAGCGCTTCGGTAGAGTAGTCCACTGCGGGTATGCCCATCTCACCAAGTCGTTCGATAAAAGTTTCAACAGGTATATTGGCCATGCGTGCGGCTTTGCCCAAACTCAATACATGGTCGGCAAACATGCGGCAGGCCATTGCAACATTGATTCCCTGACTCAAGACATATTCGTCCAGCGGGACTGCAACAAAGAGCGGATGCCCATGTTTGGCGATGACCGACAGATGACCCGATTCGGCGGTACGCACCAGGTCGCCAGTGCGCTCTCTCAAATCACGTATGCTAAATGTTTCCATGCTAAACCTCCTTTATTGTGCCATCAAATGATAGCACAACTATTGGCGTGGGCTGAAAAGTTATTCTGCTTCAGCTAAGGAAACGCTGAAATAATCCGTTCGCCCTGAGCCCGTCGAAGGGCTATATGGCTAATCCCATGAATTATTTATTCATCAGTTTATGGTTCGACAAGCTCACCACGAACGGATGAATAAATCATTGCTTCCCTAAACCTCTTTCATTTTGAACCCACCACCGCAATCGGGAAATCCGTCACCCTCAGCGCACGCCAATCGGAAAGTTCATACCCTGCAATTCACGCTGTGGCACCTGCTCATAACCGAATTGTTTATAGGTCAGCTCCGGCAAGGTCTCGCTGACATAATCAGCCAGGCTACCGACAGTGATCTGCTTATCGCGGCCGACCGCTTTGCCTCTCAGGCCTTCCATCAGCACCCAAGTGAACACGCCGTGATCCCGGTAGCCTTCCAGTGCCACCTGTGAACTGGAGGACGCCATCAGGGTTGCGCGGCCGGTAGATTTAACCAGTCGCTCCACTGCCGTTTTTTCTTCGACACCGCGCGTTTTTACTGCCTGGAAGCTGCCACTGTTGCAGGTATCCAGCAGCACCAGCGATTTACCTGCGCGCACCTTGGCCAGGTTTTCCTGGAAAAATGCGTTGGACAATGCCTGCTTGCGCACTGCCGTCGCGTCGGAATAGCGGAAGTCCACCGGCAGGAAGTAATAGTTGCCGTCTTCCCGGTCAGTGACGCCGTGGCCGGCCACGTAGAACACGAACACATCTTCGGGCTGTACCGTTTTTGCCAGCTCGTCAAACACCGCACCGATTTGTCCCCGACGCACATTGTCGTTTACCAGTGCATGCACCTTGATCTCGCGAAACAGCGTGCCACTCGCAGCCTTGAGCTGGCTCACCAGACCTTCGGCATCCTTGGTCGGATATTTCAAGTGCAAGTCACCGTCGCGATATTTGTCTATCGCCAACGTCAGCACATGCAGCGTTGGCTTGCCCCCGCTTGCCCCGCCTGCACCACCCGCGAGCGCCAGCTTCAGTTCCACCGGCACAGATTCAATTTCTCCGGTTTTGTTGAAGGCGGTGAGGGCGATGGTATTGGTGCCGGGTTGTAGCGAGATCAGGCGCTCCTCGTCCAGGCAGTTTTGCGCCTGGGCTTGCGCGCCACCCACCCGCTTCAAGGCGCGGTCGCCTTCGGCCAGCGCGATGGTAATGCCGTTCATGCGCAGCACCCGCTTGCCGATGCCACCACCGGCGTCGCACACCCGATATTTCAAGGTCACGTCGCGGCTGGTTGAAGCACCCGCCCCGGGGGCGGTGAACTGGATTAATGGCGCATCGCCACTGGCCAGCATCTTGGCCAGATCAACCTTCGGCAAGCTGGCGTAGTCTTCGCCGCTTACCACCCGCTGAATCAAATCGGGCCGGTAAAGGGCGCTGTAAAGCTGCCCGCCTTTCACGTAGCGCGCCTCCTTGTCCTTGCCCTGATTGAGATGCCAGCCGATGAAATTCTCCGCGCCGGGACTAGCATCAAAATAGCCATTCGGCGTCCACAGCACCCAGCGTTTTTTATCCGCGTGCGGGAAAAAAGCGAGTTGCTCCACGCCATCCGAGGCTCGATGCCAGCGGATGGTGCCGTCGCCGTAGGCCGCCACCACCCAGCGCCCGTCTTGCGACACATTCACCGCCAATACAATGCCGGGCGCGGCTTGTTCCCAGCGTTGCGTGCCGTTGCGGTTGAACAGACGCAAAAACCATTCAGTGCCCAGCGCAAAGCCGCTGCCGTCGGGTAACAGGGTAAGGCTGCGCGAGGTTTCATGTGTACGCAGCTTGAGTGGTGAGCCGTTGAGCTTGGGGGCGGTGGTGTATTCCCAGTCGGTGATGTTCAGACCGGGGGCGCTGAGCAGGGGCGCATTCAACGCCTGCTCCGCCACAAACGCACGGCGCTGGCTGTCGAAAACGGCGGGGGATTTGCCGAATAATTCATAGCCGAAGCGCACTTGCGTGCCGTCGGCGGAGAGGGTGAAGCCCGCTTGATTGTCCCGAAAATCTGCCCCCACCGGCGCATGAAACAGAGTGCGTGTGCCTTGCGCATTGAGCAGTCCCCAAGATGGATCTTGGCTGCCAAACAACAGCCGTCCGCCGGAGAGGGGAAGCAAGTCCATCAGCGAGTTGCCCGCCACTGGGTCGTCGCGGTATGCGCCGTTGCCGTGAGTCGGCCAGCGGCGGATGAAGAACTGCCAACGCCCGTCGAATGGCGCTTGCGCCAGCCCCCCCGCATACAGAAAATCCCCTTGCAACGACCAAGCAACGTTACCCAAACTCGCCTTCACCCCCGCCGTGTCCGGCGCATAGTCAAAAGACAGATCAGCGGCGTGCAGCACGTTCACGGCGGGGGTGTCGTTAAACCCTACCGCGATCTGCCTGCCATCGGGCGAAAAGCGCGCGGCGTAAGGTTGTGAGCCACCGGGTGCGCTGCGTTTGGCCAGCAGGGTGAGTTGTGAGCCGTCCCAGCGATACAGGCGCAGAGCGCCGTCCCAACTGGTGGTGACTAAGCGTTGCTCCTGGCTCTTGCCGGGTCGCGGGCTGAACTGCACCGAAGAACTAACCGCAGCGTAGTCGGTATCTTGCGCCAGCAAGCGACCGTCGGCGACGGAGAACAGGCGCAGGCCGTTATTGCCACCCAAGGTCGCCGCCAAGCTGCGGCCATCGGGGTTGAAGGCGAGACGGAAAATCACATCGGGTAAGCCGGTGAGGCGGCGCAGCAAGCGGCCACTGGCGCGGTCGAAGAGGAAGATGGAAGCCGAACCGTCATAGTCCCAGCCTGTCCATCCCCCCAGCGCCACCGTCTGCCCGTCCGGCGACAGCGCCACCGCATTCAGCTTGCCCTCATCGCCGCTGCCGATGGGGATGCGCAAGGTGGATAGCAACTGCCCGTCCGCCACCCGCCACACCCGTGCGGTTTTGTCAAGGGAAGCCGTCACCACATAACGCCCCGCGTCGTCGCTGGCAATGCGGGTAATTGCCGCCGTGTGTACACCGAGGTCGAAGCGCAAGATGGGTTCGGTGGGGGGCTCGCCGGCGTGGGCGAGGTTGAGGCTGCATAGCAGCAGGGTGGCGGTTTGCAGGAGAGGGCGGAGCAGAGTTTTGCTGTGCATTTTATTTCCTCAATAAATTACAAAATAATCTTTTCGTAGGGTGCATTCCATGCACCATGGTGCATGGAATGCACCCTACACGTTGTTGCTGTATTGCACCTGCTGCTGGCGACATATAAATTAATTGCTCAAGCGGCATGCAATTCTTCCCTGATGATACGACGTACAACTTCTTCGGTGACGGGATTGCTATTCGTGGTGACTTGCTTGAGCGTTTCGTTGATGAGTGTCTGGTAGCCCTTGCCTTCGGCCTCAGCGCGTAAACGAAACGCTTCAAGTATGCTGTCGTCCAGATATATTGTGACCCTTGTTTTGCCCTTAGCCGCAGCGGCTTGAAGTTTTGCCAAATGGGGCACGTTTTTTGCACGTTTCGCTTTTGAAAAGTCGTATTCAGTTTTCATATTGCCTCCGTTCATTTTTGGCTGCCAGGCGAGCTGAAATCAACCGGATAATTTCATTGCGTAGCGCATAGCACACAGTCAATAGTTGTCCTGTGTTTGACATGCCAAGCAATAAAAATCGCACCTCGTCCCGTGTATCATCATCTTCCCGAACCAGCGCCATGGGATCGAGCAGTGCTGACGCAGCTTCATCAAAAGAAACACCGTGCTTTTTCAGATTCGATGCTGCTTTCCTGTGGTCAAATTCGATGCTCATAGTGGATTATGCATATAATATGCATATATTGCAATCATGATGATTTGCATACCCAAATTTTCATGGTGCGCAGCTAAACGTGATGCGGATGCAATGCGAGGCGTGAGTTGATAAAAAAAGTATTCCGTCCAATTTGGAATGTAAGCTCGTCCAATTTGGATTAATGTTAAGTTTTTTATGGAGTGTACGTACTTATTTTTCGACAAAGTTGTTATTATTCATATAGTAAAGATCATGGTGTATCTTCCACCACTTTCATCAGGCTATGGTCACCGTTGGCTTCAATAATATCGATGCTGTCTACCTTGTTATCATTACCAACGAAACTTATTTCGCTTACCATTTTGCGGGTTTTGGATTCAACGGGTAACAACTTCATCTTCCAAGCAGCACTATTACCTTCCAACTCGATCTTGAAAAAACGTTCCAGTGTGGGCAAGTCTCCCGCTAGGGTGGAGCGGATGCTTTCGACGAAGGCCCATACTGCCGGATACTCCTGCAATACCAGTGTGCGTTTGATATTGCGCGCTTTGATGTCTATGGTCAGCTCGCCCTGATGCAACACCAGGCTTTCAGCTTTTGGCACAAGGGTGTGTTTTTCAAGGCGATCGGGGGCCTGGTACAGCAGGGTGCCGGAGGACTCTAATGGTTGTTTGAGTATTTTTAGAAATTTTTGCTCGGTGAAAGTGGCTCTGGATTCCTTGACCTGTGCCAGGTTATGCATCAGTTGGCGTAAGTCCCAGGGAGTCGTAACTTCGGCGTGACTGAAAACAGGCAGCCACAAAATTAATAAGAAAAATATTCGCATATCATTTCCAGAAATCGTAAAAATTAAACCAGTTATAGGGTGCATTTTTGCAATGGCGTTCTATGCCCTTTACATATCGCTCCATCACTTGTTGCAACAGTTCATTGCGGGGTATGTTTGTCAGGATGCTCATGTCGGCCAGTTGTTCGACGTGCAAATCGTAACGGTTCCCCCCGCGATACAGGCCCGCCATCAGTAACACGGGTTGCTTCAGGAGAAAGGCCATG
>Ga0315281_10002722_pt1 | contig 26147 bp, 24 predicted proteins | sample YL17G07_0_MG_FD_204540 | JGI IMG/M metagenome (GOLD analysis project Ga0315281, IMG submission 204540) | Sediment microbial communities from Yellowstone Lake, YNP, Wyoming, USA - YL17G07_0 | ecosystem: Environmental > Aquatic > Freshwater > Lake > Sediment | place: USA: Wyoming | collected... | reverse complement strand
AGCTTTGGAGTGAGGCGCGGTCGCGGTTCTGCCGCGCGACCGCGCGTTGAGCCAGCGCAGGATGCTGGCGAATGTGCCGGTCGCTTCGCATCGCCGAGGAGCTTGAGTCAGCGGGGCACGCGCGACGCCGTGAAGGTCAAGCTTCCATTCGACCGGCAACCAGCTGGCCCTTCCGGGGCCAAACAAAACGGGCCGATGCGTTCATTCGCTGCGGCCCCCGAGGGGCTCCGACGTGGGCGCGCGGGCGCTCTGGTTGATTACCTAACGCACTTAGCGGATCTCGGCAACACCGGATTCGCGTTCGACCTGGGCGAATTACCAACAGGATTTGCAGCCGAGCCGGGCTTTGGTCTCGGCCCCAGCCGCGCCGGGATGCGGTGCGATGCGACGGCCAAGAAGCGGATGCGGCTGGTGTAGTATTCGACTATGGCGCATCAGGATATCCGTTTCGGCACCACGGCAGACGGTGTAAGGATCGCGCTTGCGACTATGGGCTCGGGGCCACCGCTGGTCTACGTCACCGGCTGGCCCGGTCATCTCGAACTTGAACTGGAGACGGAGTTCGCGGCGCGGTTCCTGTCTGAGCTGTCGTTTGGCCACACGCTCGTCCGATACGACATGCGGGGGAGTGGGCTTTCCGACCGGATCGTGAAGGATTTGTCCTTTCGCGGATTTCAGTTGGACCTGGAAGCGGTGGTGGACCATCTGGGGCTCGAATCTTTCGCGCTACTCAGTCTCGGCGATCTGGCCGGACCGATCGCCGTCTCCTACGCGGCCGGCCACCCTTCCCGGGTGACGCACCTCGTCCTCAGCAGTGCCTACCTCCGGGGGAACGACCTTGCTACGAAGCACCGCCAGGACGTACTGGCCGAATTTGTCGCGAACTTCGGCTGGCCGATCTTCGAGTTCGTTGACACTCCCGAAGTCGATGCCGACACCCACCGGGCGGTGCGGCAGATCCAGGAGCAAGGCGCCACTCACGATGTCCAGTCGACGGTGCTGAAAACCATGTACGAAGCGGATGCGACGGCTGCAGCGAGCGCCATCACCGCGCCAACGCTTGTGTTACACGCTCGCGATGACCCGCTCGTCCCGTTTAGCGCCGGCCGGGACGTGGCCATTCGTGTCCCGGACGCGCGGTTCGTGGGATACCCATCTTCCTCGGCCGCCCCCTGGGTGAACAGCAAGTTCCTCCTCGGCGAGATCCGGGCCTTCCTCGCTCCCGGGCTGGCCGGCCGGCCGGAGGCACCCCGTGGGGATGGGCTGAGTTCGCGGGAGATGCAGGTGCTCGCGCTGCTGGCCCGCGGGCGAACGAGCCGGGAGATCGCCGAGGCACTGGTCCTGAGCCCGCGCACCGTGGAACGCCACATCAGCAATATCTACGGGAAGGCCGGCGTCCATTCGCGTGCCGGCGCTACCGCCTACGCGCTCCTGACGGGGCTCGCCGATGCGCCAATGGGTAATGCCCGCCACGCGAACGGGCGAAACTTACAGCGTTCAACGGATGTTGCCGCTGGGCCCGGGTGACTACCGTTCCCCCGACCCGAACTCACCCACCCAGGAGGCAGTCAATGGCAAGCCCCACCACTCAACCTCGGCGCGCGGCAATCGCCCTGGAACTCTTCGCCGGGCTCCGCGTAGACTTCCGCGGCAGCCTCCTGGAGCCAGGCGACGCCCACTTCGACGCCGCCCGGCGCGTCCACAACGGGATGATCGACCGGGTCCCGGCCGCCATCGCGCAATGCACGGGCGTGGCGGATGTGCAAGCGGCCGTGCGCTTCGCAAGGGAAAATGGCATCCCGGTTTCAGTGCGCGGCGGCGGCCACGGCACGGCGGGCACCGCGGTTTGCGATAACGGGCTGATGATCGACCTCGAGCCGATGAAAGGCATCGTGATTGACCGGGGCAACACCCGCGCTCGTGCGGAGGGAGGGGTCACCTGGGGTCAACTAGACCGCGAGACGCAGGTTTTTGGGCTGGCCACCACCGGAGGCCTCGTCTCGAGCACAGGCATCGCCGGGCTGACGCTTGGCGGAGGGCTCGGGTGGTTGATGCGAAAGCACGGGCTCGCATGTGACAACCTCCGCTCAGCGACGGTGGTCCTGGCCGACGGGACACCAGTCATGGCCTCTGAAACGGAGAACGCGGACCTGTTCTGGGCGCTCCGTGGCGGGGGCGGGAACTTCGGAGTGGTTACGTCGTTTGAATACGCCCTCCATCCGCTTGGTCCACTGCTAGCCGGGATGCTGATTCACCCGGCCGCGGCGAGCCGTGAGGTGTTACGGGCCTACCGCGCGTTCAGCAGCACGGCCCCGGACGAACTGACGGCGTACGCGGCACTGCTCACAGCGCCGGACGGCTCACCCGTGGTGGCGCTGCTGGTCTGTTACTGCGGCCCGATAGCCAAAGGTGAGGTGCTGCTTCGTCCCCTCGTCGAATTCGGCTCGCCGCTGGCCAACACGATCGCGCCGATGCCCTACACGTCTGTGCAGCAGCAGCTTGACGGCGCCTACCCGAAGGGCGCGTTGAATTACTGGAAATCGAGCTTCCTGGACAGCCTCAGCGACGATGTCATCGAGGTCGTGAGCGATCACTTCGCACGGGTGCCATCGGCGATGACGGGCATGGTGTTCGAGCATCTTGGTGGCGCCGTTGCACGCGTCCCCGTCGAGGCGACCGCCTTTGCCCATCGACAGTCCGCGTACAACCTCGTCATCACGAGCGTGTGGCAAGACCGCGATGAGAGCCCCAGGAACATTGCGTGGACGCGGGGGCTCTTCGCAGCAGTTCAGCCGCATGCAGCGGCAGGAGTCTACGTGAACTACCTGGATGAGGACGACGTCGCGGGAAGGTCGGTTGCGGCATTCGGCGCTAACTACGCGCGGCTGCAAGCGGTGAAAGCGAAGTACGACCCGGCGAACTTCTTCGCGCAGAATCAGAACGCCTTGCCGCCGTAGCGGCATCCGGAGGCAGCAAGCAGGGCCGCTCTGCGTGGAGCGGATACCGGTTTGAGGTGGAGGAAGCGTAGGCCGATTCAAGCTTCGGGGGCGGTTGCGCCTCAATCCAGGCGTCGCGCTCCTTCGCGGGCCGCTATCCACCTGGCCGATGCGGCGTCGAATACGTCGAAGTGATAGGTGCCGGCTACACGCGGCGCGGGGCTCGCGCGGCGTAGACTGCCCTTCTGATTGACTTCCAGCACTCGGTGGGGACGAATCGATGACTACGGGCGGCTTCGGAGAGATGGACCAGGTCGAGATTGCGGGGCTGCGGGTTGCCTTCGAGCGGAAGGGTGAGGGACCACCCCTTGTGCTGCTGCACGGGGCCCTGGAAGACAGCCGGGCGTGGCGCAGGCAGCTCGACGCACTGTCGGACGAGTTCACGGTGGTGGCCTGGGACGCGCCGGGCTGCGGGAGATCGTCGGACCCGCCGGAGACGTTCGGCCTGCTCGCGTACGCCGACTGCCTGGCGGCGCTCCTCGACGCGTTGGGCGTGGGACGCGCGCATGTGCTCGGGCTCTCGTGGGGCGGAGGGCTCGCGTTGGAGTTCTACCGCCGGCACCCGGCGTCAGTGAGGACGCTCGTGCTCAGTGGGGCGTATGCAGGGTGGGCCGGGTCGCTCCCCGCCGAGGTTGTCGAACAGCGGCTGAAGCAAGCCCTCCGCGAGGCCGACCTGAGACCCGAGCAGTTCGTGCCCGGATGGCTGCCGGGGCTGCTCACGGACGCTGCGCCGGCCGGGCTGACGAACGAAGTGGTCGCGATGATGTCCGAGTTCCACCCGGCCGGGTACCGGGCGATGGCCCGGGCGTTCGCGGAGGCGGACTTGCGCGAGATGCTCCCGGGTGTCGAGGTGCCGACGCTGCTGCTGTACGGCGAGCTGGACAAGCGGTCTCCGCTCAGCGTGGCCCAGGACCTGCACGCCAGGATTCCCGCTTCGCGACTCGTGGTCATGCCGGGAGTTGGTCATCTCAGCAATGCCGAGTCGGCGGAGAGCTTCAATGCCGAGGTGCGGAGTTTCCTGCGATCGGTGCGGGAATGAACTGCGCACCCTCCCTGCCGGTCGGGGTACTGATCTTGGGGCCGGCGTCAACCGCTGTGGACCAGATGTGCGCGCGGCTGCTGGCGAACCCGGTGATCGAGACGTACCGGTTCGAGGTTGAGGAAGGGTAGGCGCAAGCGAATGGAGATGGACCGGGTCGAGATTGGGGGACTGCAGGTTGCCTTCGAGCGGAAGGGCGAGGGACCGCCGCTTGTCCTGCTGCACGGGATCCTGCAGGACAGCCGGGCGTGGCGCAGACAGCTCGACGAACTGTCGGATGAGTTCACGGTGGTGGCCTGGGACGCGCCGGGCTGCGGGCGGTCGTCGGACCCACCCGAGACGTTTGGCCTGCCGAAGTATGCCGACTGCCTGGCGGCGCTCCTCGACGCGCTCGGCGTCGGGCGCGCGCACGTGCTCGGGCTCTCGTGGGGCGGAGGCGTCGCGCTCGAGTTCTACCGCAGCCACCCGGCGTCGGTGAGGACGCTCGTGCTCAGCGGGGCGTACGCCGGGTGGGCCGGCTCTCTTCCGGCCGAGGTCGTCGAACAGCGACTGAAACAGGCGCTTCGCGAAGCCGACCTGAGGCCGGAGATGTTCGTGCCCGGATGGCTACCGGGGCTGCTCACCGACTCGGCGCCGGCCGAGCTGACGAACGAAGTTGTGGCGATGATGTCCGAGTTCCACCCGACCGGGTACCGGGCGATGGCCCGGGCGTTCGCCGAGGCGGACTTGCGCGAGATGCTCCCGGGTGTCGAGGTGCCGACGCTGCTGCTGTACGGCGAGCTGGACAAGCGGTCTCCGCTCAGCGTGGCCCAGGACCTGCACGCCAGGATTCCCGCTTCGCGACTCGTGGTCATGCCGGGAGTTGGTCATCTCAGCAATGCCGAGTCGGCAGGGGGCTTCAGTGGCGAGGTGCGGAGCTTTCTTCGGTCGGTGCGAGCGTGAACTGCGCACCCTCCCTGACGGTCGGGGTACTGTTTCCTGCGGCCAGGGTCAAAGGCCCGAAGTCTCCGTGATCCCGCACCTACGTCGCGGGGCGACGGAACGACAATGTGCCGCTCGTCGCACCGGGGAGCGCTTATTACGACGGGGCGCCGGGGTCGACGGCGAAGTAGACGTCGCAGGCGCGGCGGGTGGCGGCCGGTTCGAGGACGGGCTGGCGCTTGACGAAGCGGGCTTCCTCGGTGATGAGCTGGAGGACGTCGCGGGGGTGGCAACTGCGGGAGTTGCCGCCGCTGGCGCGGTGGACCATCTCGACGGCGACTTCGATCCCGCCGGGGGCGCACTCGACGCCCATGGCGTCGGCGAAGCGGCGGAAGATCTCGGCCATCTGCACGGGTGTGGGCTCGGGGATGCGGATCTTGTAGGGGATGCGGCGGAGATGCGCCTCTTCGAGCATGGACTTGGGCTCGAGGTTGGTGCTGAAGCAGATGGTGGAGCGGAAGGGGAAGGTGATGCGCTCGCCGGTGACGAGGGTCATCGTGTCTTCGCCGCGCTCAAGGGAGGCGATCCAGCGGTTGAGCAGGGCGTGAGGGGAGACCTGTTGGCGTCCGAAGTCGTCGATGGCCAGGAGGCCGCCGTGGGCCTTGAGGTGCGGCGGGGCCTGGTGGTAGCCGACCGCAGCGTCGTAGGCGAGATCGAGGTCTTCGTGGCGAAGCTCGCCGCCGACGAAGACGAAAGGCCGGCGGATGCGGAGCCAGCGGCGGTCGAGGTTGGTGCTGGGCTCTGCGGTGTCGTCGCCTTCGACGACGACGTGAACAAGGTCGTCATAGAGCTTGATGATGTGTCCGCTGACGAAGACGGCGACGGGCAGGAGGGTGACGCCGTGGATGGCTTCGCTGCAGAGCTCGAGGATGGTGGTCTTGCCGTTGCCGGGGGCGCCCCAGAGCATGGCGGGACGGCCGGAGGTCAGTGCGAGGCAGACCTTGGCGACGACGTCGCGGGCGAGGACGAGCTGCTGGAGGGCGCGGGCGAGGCGGACCGGGTCGGGAGCGCCGACTTCGGAGTCATGCTCGAGGGCGCGGAAGTAGTCCTGGATGGGGACGGGGACGGGGCCGACGTAGCGGCTGCGTGAGAAGGCGTTTTCGGCTTCGTGCATGCCGAGCTCGCTGAGGCGGTACTGCCATTCGGATTCGAGTCGGCCGGAAGCAGAGGTGGTCTCGACGAGGCGCTGGCGGCGGAGCTGGTCGAGGGCTTCGCGGACGATCCCGGGATGGACACGGAGGGCGTTCGCGAGGCTCATCGGCGTGGGCACGGAGATGCGGTAGAGGGTCTTGAGGGTGAGGTCCTCGATGAAGCGATCGGGAAGCCCGAGCTCACTGAGGTGGTCGGGGGCGGGCGGAAGGGCGGGGAGTGCGCGAATCGCGGACTCGGAAGCACGCGAAGGGGCTTGCGGTTGCTCGCGGTACCCCTCGGCCACAGCGAGGTTGCCCGCCGTCTGGGGCTGTCCCTGCTCCATTGCACCATCCTGGGCTACGCATCCGGGCGGGGCCCGGTTGATTTGCCTTCTAGAGACAATGTCGGCATCGTGGCGTTCACCCGCAGATCAGTGTGGTGCACGGGCGACGCGCCGGCGGTGACAGGAGCGTGACCGTGCGGTATGTGGGCGTGGTCACAGAGGGTGGCAGGCGTGCGGTCCAGGGTTACAGCGGGTGACCAGCAGGTGCGGCGCTCTGCCAGCGGGCCGGGCGGCGCGGCCCGCTCCTGGCGTTCGCAGCCCTGAGCTGGCAGTCAGGGCGCCGGAGAGGCGGCCGGGGCGAACCGGCCTTCCATGTCCCAGAGGAGCCACCATTCGCGGCGCACCTCCATGCGGAGGAAGACACCGGCCTCGCGCTCGACGCGGGCGGTGGCGTCGAAGCCCGCGCGCTCGAAGCAGCGGCGGGCGCGGGTGTTCCATTCGAGGGTGTGCAGGCAGAGACGGCGAATCGAGGTGGTGGCGAAGATGAAGCGGACGAAGGCGACGACCGCGGAGGTGCCGAGGCCCCGGCCACGATAGTCTTCGAGGCCGATGGACACACCCAGTTCGGCGGACTCGCCGTCGGCGTTGTAGTACATGATGTTGCCGAAATGGAGGCCGCCGGGCGTCTCGATGCTGAACGGCCTGCGGCGCGGGTCGGGGAACTCAACCTCGTGTTCGAGGGCGCGCGCGAACTCGGGGTAGCTGACGGCGAGCGGCGGTTGTCCGTCGAAGCGTGCCGTCTCGGGGTCGCGGCGCCAGGCGAAGTCGTCCATCGCGTCGTTGGGGACCTTGTGGCGGATGCGGAGGTCCGGCGTTTCGGCGACGTAGAGGTGGGCGGGCAGGGGCCCGGGGCTACTCACAGCGGCTCGCCGAGGAGGCGAGCGGCTTCGGCGAGGATGCGGCGCTCGTTTTCGTGGCTGAGTGTGCGGAAGGCTTCGGCGAGGGGCACCCACTCGACGGCGTCGAATTCGTGGTCGTGATCTGCGAGGTCGCCGCCGACTGGCTGGAAGAGCCAGTGGTGGACGCGCTTGTGGTAGCGCACGCCGCCGGAACTGAACCAGTAGTCGATGTCTCCGAGCTTTTCGCCGGGGACGACGTGAAGGCCGGTCTCTTCCTGGACTTCACGGAGAGCGGTTTGCTCGATGCTCTCGCCGGCATCGGGGGTGCCCTTGGGGAGGCCCCAGAGGCGGTCGGCGGTGCGCCCGCAGAGGACGACTTCGACGCCGGCCGGGGACTTGCGCCAGACGACGCCACCGGCGGAGACGGCGTCCTTGATGGGGAGTGCGCGGTTCACAGGCGAGCTTCCCGTGGAGAAGCGAGCTCAGAGGCCACGGCGAGAGCCTCCTCTACAGCGTCCCGGAGTTCTCTGTTGCCGGGGCGCAAGTTCTCGAGGGCTCGGACGGCGTCCTGTCCGCCGATTCCGCCCAACGCCATGACCGCCGCGAACTGAACCTCTGTGTCTTCGTCGGTCAGCATGGTGGTGAGAAAGGGGACGGCCTCCTCTGAGGCGATGCCGCCAGCGGCGAGGGCGGCCTCGTAGCGGAAGAGCGGGTCGTCGCTGGCCGCCTGTTCTTCCAGGAATTCGAGGTACCCGTCGCTTGCGCTGTTGCCCATGGCGCGCAGGGCGGCAAGGCGGAGGCGGGAATCGTCGGAGTAAAATGCGTCCATGATGATCTGATCGACCCAGGGCAGCGACCTGGGGCCAAGCGACTCGACGGCACCGGCGCGCACGTCGACGGCTTCGCCCGAGTCCTGCGCGCGTTCGCGAAGGGCCTCGATCACGTCGTCCCCCGTCGCGGCGTCAAGGACGTCGAACTCCCGGGCCAGGACAACATGGCCCAAGATTCGGGCCGCCGTCGCGCGGACCGCCTCGTCGGGGTCGGTGCGGAGACGGGAGGTGAGGTCCGCGACTACGCCCCGGTCCCGGCTCTCCCAGAGCACCTCGACGGCTCGACGGCGGACCGAAGGAGCCGGGTCCGAGAGGGCCACGTGCCCGAGCCGGGTGAAATCGAAGTCGACGTTGTCCTCAGCGAGCTCAACGGCGCGCTGAAGCGTGCCTTCGCGGAGCGCCAGGGGGATGGACGGCCAGCGGGCGCGCAGGAGAGTGGCATCGTCGCGCCCGAGGTCCGAGAGCCCCGCGACCTGGACGGCGGTGGCGGGCGCGCCGCCGGCGAGCTGATCGAGCAGCGATGCGAGCCCGGATTGGGTCGTTACCACGAAGCAAAGTCTAGCACTCAGCCCGGCGGCGCCGCCTCGGTGGTGAGTGGGCGGGAAAGGAGGGCCGAGACGGCGTCGCGGACAGCAGCGCGGCCCGCGAGGACCGCACAGACCTGCTCGACAATGGGCACGTCGACGCCGGCGTCGCGAGCCATGGCCAGGGCGACGGGCGCGGTGGCGGCGCCCTCGACGGCCTCGCCGATGCGCAGGAGCGCCTCGTTGCTGGGCAGGCCTTGCGCAAGGAGATCGCCGAGGCGACGGTTGCGGCTAAGGGGGGAGAAGCAGGTGGCGGCCATGTCGCCGACGCCGGCGAGGCCCTGGAAGGTCGCCGGTTGGGCCCCAAGCGCGACCCCGAGGCGGGTGATCTCGGCGAGGCCCCGGGTCATGAGGGCGGCGACAGCGTTGGCGCCGAATTCGAGCCCGGCACACGCGCCAGCGGCGATGGCGATGACGTTCTTGAGCGAGCCGCAGAGCTCGACGCCGACGACGTCGGTGGAGCGGTAGATGCGGAAGGTGCCGCCAGAGAGCGTCTGCTGCCAGGACCTGGCAACGGCGTCAGAGGTCGAGGCCACGACGGCGGCAGCGGGAAGACCGCGCGCGACTTCGTGGGCGAGGTTGGGGCCAGAAAGCGCCGCGACGTTGGCGGGGGGCCACCCAGCGTTGACCAGGACCTGGCTCATGCGGAGACCGCCGCGCTGGTCGAGGCCCTTGGCGACGGAGAGCGCGGGCACATCCCGCCAGGCGGCCGGCAGCAACGAGAGTGAGCTGGCGAAGTACTGGGCCGGGACCGCGACGACGAGGCCCTCACCCCCCGACCCCCTCTCCCACTGCGTGGGCGAGGGGGAGCGAGAGGCGGAGGCCGGGAGAATCGCTACTCCCGGGGGCAGGGTTACTTCGGGGAGGCGGGCGAGGCCGCGGTCGGCGCGGAGGCGCTGCGCTTCGGGTTCGTCGCGGGTGAGGATGATGACGGAGTGGCCGTTTTGATGGAGCCGCCAGGCGAGCGTGAGGCCCCAGGAAGTGGCGCCGAGGACCGCGCAGGTGGCCATCGGTCAGCCGGTGGCCGGGCGGTCGCCGCCCTTGCCGATGCGCGGCTCGGTGCCGGCGAGGAGCCGGCGGATGTTGGGGATGTGCATGTATTCGATGATGAGGACCACGGCAACGGCGTAGAGGGCGAACTCGGGCGCTTCCCACCCCGCGGCGGCGGCCGCGACGACCACCGCCGCCCCAATCGGGGCAGCGAGGACGGACATCAACGAAACGTAGCGGGTGGAGACGATGATCAGCAGGGCGACGACGGGGAAGGCGAGGGCGAGAAGCGGTGTGAGCCCGAGGATGCCGCCAAAGGCGGTCGCGACGCCGCGACCGCCACGAAAGCCGGCGAAGACTGGAAACACGTGGCCCACCACGGCCGCGGCGGCACCCGCGGCCGCGACGCCGTCGTCGTCCCACGCGTACTTGCCGATGAGCGCCGGGGCGACGCCTTTCAGGACATCGCAGAGGAGGACGAGGACCGCAGCGGTGCGGCCGGCGGTACGGAGGACGTTGGTGGTGCCGGTCTTGCCGCTGCCAACATCGCGGATGTCGCTGCGGAGCCAGACGTACCCGACCACGAGGCCGAAAGGAATGGAGCCGAGCAGGTAGCCCGTGGCGACGTTCGCGAGGTACTCACCGATCACGGTCGGGATTGTCCTCGGTGCGCCCCCTGAACACCAGCTTGATGGCGGTGCCTTCGAAGTCAGCAGATTCGCGCAGGGCGCGCTCGAGGTAGCGGCGATAGCTGAAGTGGACGAGGGCGGGGTCGTTCACGAAAAGGACGAACGTCGGGGGATCGATTCCCGCCTGGGTGGCATAGAGGAGCTTGAAGCGTTTGTTGCGGACGAGCGGGGGCACGTGTGCGCGCAGGGCGCGGGTGAGCGTGGCGTTCAGGTCTGGAGTAGGGATGCGGCGGCGGCGAGCCTCGCGGACAGCGGAGCTGAGCTCGAGGAGGCGGTCGAGACCCTTCTTTTCGAGCGCGGAGATGTGGGTGACGACCGCCCACGGGACGAAGGACATCCGCCCGCGCATCTGGCGCTCGGACCATATCTCCGCGGCGGCCAGGTCCTCCCAGAGGTCGGTCTTGTTCACGGCGATGACCAGGCCTTTGAGCGCCTTCACGGCGATGCCGGCGATGTGGGTGTCCTGCGAGGTAACGCCCTCGACGCCATCCACGACGAGCACGGCGACATCGCAGCGGTCGACGGCGGTCGTGGTGCGCATGACCGAGTGCAGCTCGACGCCATGGCCGAGCTTCCCCGGGCGACGGACGCCGGCGGTGTCGACGAGGAGGAAGTCGCCCTGTGGGGTGGTCAGGTCAACGTCCACGGCGTCGCGGGTGGTGCCGGCGACGTCGCTGACGATGACTCGTTCCTCGCCGAGGAGGGCGTTGACGAGCATGGACTTGCCGACGTTGGGGCGGCCGATGATGGCGACGCGCACGCGGTCGGGCTCGGGAAGGGCGGACTGCTCCGGGAGGAGGGCCATGACCTCGTCGAGCATGAGTCCGACGTTGACATCGTGGAGGGCGCTGACGGGCAGGGCTTCGCCAAAGCCGAGGGCGGAGGCTTCGGCGATACCGGCTGCCTCCCGGCGTTCGTTGTCAGCCTTCGTCGCGACCATGATCGTGGGGCGCATCGCACGGCGGACGACCTCGGCGATGTCCCAGTCGCTCGCGGTGAGCCCGTCGCGGGAGTCGACGCAGAAGAGGATGACGGCGGCGGTGGCGACAGCGGTGCGAATCTGCTCGACGATCAGCGCCGCATAGACGTTCTCAGCGTCGGTTTCGAAGCCCCCGGTGTCGATGATGCGAAAGCGGCGGTCGAGCCACTCAACGTCGGCCTCGACGCGGTCGCGCGTGGTGCCGGGCTCGTCTTCGACGATGGCACGGCGCTCGCCCACGATGCGGTTGAAGAGGGAGGACTTGCCCACATTCGGGCGACCGACGATGACCACCCGCGGAAGAAGCGCAGTCGACGGAGTGGTCATGGGAGGACCGCCGGTTTGAGCGTGACGGTAACCGGATCGACCGGCTCGACACGGACGAAGACGGGGGCGGTCACCCGCACCTGGTAGGAGGATTGCCCGGCCACCCCCCCGGCGAGCGAGACCGTGACCTTCAAGTCCGTGAGCTTGAGGGCGGCGACCTGGGCGAGGGGGCCGGAGATGCGGACGGCGACGGTGTACTGGCCATCGACCACGAGCCCGGCTGGAAGCAACTCGAAGAGTGGCGCCACGAAGAACGTCGCGCCCTGACAGCCCGCTGACGCCGCGGCGCCCCCACAGTCGATGGGCTGGATCTCGACGCGCACGAGGACGGTCTGACGGTCGGTGGACACGTTGGGCGGTCGCTCGATGGAACGGGCGAGGGTGATGTTCTGGCGAGCTCCCGTTATGTCGAGCTGCTCGAGATTCAGAGGCTGCCGGAGGCCGTCGACGATCGCCTTGGGGCCGGTCACCTGCACAAGCGGCGGGTCGACGACGACGTTGACCACGATGAACCCCGGCGCGGGCGAGCCGATGAGGGTGGGGACGAGCCCGAGTGAGCGGAGGGAGAAGAGCTGCTCAATCTTCATGGTGAGCTTCGCGCGTGTCTGTGAGAGGGAGACCTGGACGGTGTTTCCCTGGGCGGTACGGGCGACGAGGTCGCCTTCGAACACGAAGGCTTCGTCGCGGGCGTTGGCGAGGCTGACATCGAGGTCGACGGAGGCGACGGTGTCCACAAGCTTCTGTGCTCCGCGGATCGTCACGAAGGCAGGGTCCAGCGAGGTCACGTCGCCGGCCTGGAAGCCACCCGGCGGCTGACTGGTTTTACGCACGGTCACGGGCACGTCCTTGCTCGAGGCCTGGATGAGGGATACGTCTACCGTAGCAGGACTGACGCTGAGGACACGCACGCCGCTGCGGCGGGACTCGACACGTACCTGGCGTATGTTGCGGTCAGCGTTGGGATCGACGCCTTTGACGTCGACCTCGGCCTTGAAATCGCCGGGACGGAGGCTCTCGAGGTCCGCCTTGCGGGCTTCGACACGAACGTGGACGGCGGGGATGTCTTCGACGAGGAATCCGTCCGGGATATTCAACGGCTCGACTTCGATTCCGCCGTTCCTGGGGGCGTCGCCTTCGACCCGGGGATTGTCGACGTCCTGGATGATGACCCAGACGCCGAAGGCCGCCACGAGGCTAAAGAGCGCGAGCGCCCAGTGACCTGTGATGCTGAAGCTGAGCGCCCTGGCACTGGCCCATGCGACCCTGGCGGTGGAGCGGAGGGCCTTCATACGGGGGGCCCTCCGTTGCGATTGCGGGCAAAGGAGGCGGTTGCTGAGCCGCTGAGCAGCCACTCGAGCACGGCGCGGAGCCGGCGCTCGTCGGCGACGGTCGTGAGGCGGCCGGCGAGCCCGATGCTGATGTCCCCGGTCTCTTCGGAGACGACGACGGTCAGCGCGTCGGTCTGTTCGGTGATGCCGATGGCGGCACGGTGGCGGGTGCCCAGGTTGCGTGAGTTCGCGGGCAGGTCACTGGCCAGGGGAAGCACACACCCGGCTGCAACGACGCGCTCATCGCGGAGCACGACGGCCATGTCGTGGAGCGGCGAGTTCGGGAAGAAGATGCCTTCGAGGAGCTCGGGCGACACGCGGGCGTCGACGGGAATCCCGGTCTCGATCACGTCCTGGAGGCCGGTGTTTCGCTCGACCACGAAGAGGCCGCCATGACGCACTTCAGACATGCGGCCAGCGGCCTTGACGATGGAGTCGATAACTTCGCTCTGGCCCTGCGGCGACGACAGCCCGAGGAAGCCGGTGCGGCCGAGCCGGTCGAGCGCGCGCCGGATCTCAGGCTGGAAGACGACGGCGGCACCGACGAGGACGGCGGTGAACGAGTGGTCGACAAGGAAGTTGACGGCGGTGAGCCCGAAGATGCGGCCAATGACCACAGCGAAGAGCAGGATGGCGAAGGCGCCGCGCATCTGAGTCATTGCACGGGTGCCGCTGAGGACCCGAAGCGTCGCGAAGATGGCGGCAGCAATGAGGAGCACGTCGATCGCCGCGGAGGCGTCGAACTGACTGAGGATTTCCTGGAGCTGGTCGAAATCGGGCATGTTCGGAAGCGCGCCGGCAGGGCCACGACGGCTGGGGCCCATGATAGCGCGCGGAGGACTCCTACCGGTTCAGGTGATCTGCCCAGAGACGCCGAGCAAGAAGGCCACGGCGGCGGCCTGGGCCCAAATACGGTTTTCGGCCTGGTCGAAGACGATCGAACCCTGGCTTTCGATGACCTCGTCGGTGATCTCCTCGCCGCGGTGAGCGGGGAGGTCGTGCATAACAAGCGCGCCGTCGGCGGCGTGCCGGAGGAGGGCCATGTTGAGCTGGAAGGGGGCGAAGTCGATTCGGCGGCGCTCGGCCTCACGTTCCTGTCCCATGGAAGTCCAGACGTCGGTATAGACCACGTCGGCGCCGCGAACGGCGTCCACGGGGTCGTTGCCGAGTGTGAGACGGCCTCCGCTGGCCTCCGCTCGTGCTGAGGCTTCGGAGATGACCGGCTCGGGCAGCGCGTAGCCGCGGGGACCGGCCATGCGCACGTCCATGCCGAGGGAAGCGGCGGTGAGGACGAGGCTGGTCGAAACGTTGTTGCCGTCGCCCACGAAGGCAAGGGAACGGCCCTGCAGGCCACCGAGCTTTTCGCGGACGGTGAGGAGGTCGGCGAGCGCCTGGCAGGGATGCTCTTCGTTGGTGAGGGCGTTGATGACGGGGACGTCGGAGTAGCTGGCGTACTCTTCGACGATGTCCTGCCCGAAGGTGCGGACGGCGACGATGTGCACGTAGCGGTTGAGGACACGGGCGACGTCGGAGATGGCTTCGCGCTCGCCGAGCCCGACTTCTTGAGGGGCGAGGTAGATGGTTTCGCCACCCAGGTGACGCATGGCCACCTGGAAGCTGACGCGGGTACGGAGGGACGGTTTTTCGAAGAGGAGGGCAAGCTGGCGCCCCTCGAGGAGGCGCTGAGGGCGATGCTTGAGTTTCGCGGCGCAATCGAGCAGGAAGGAAATCTCCTGCGCGGCGAGGTCTGCGGAGGAGAGGAGATGGCGGACGGTACCGGGCATCGAATGAGTATAGATCAGGGGCCACGTACGTTCTGGCCGTTAACTTCTGCCGCGGGACGCCGTTAGTTGTAATCACAGGAGACACGAAGATGAGTGTCGTGACCAGCTCAGCCCCCTGGGGCCGCAAGCAAGCCGAAGGCAAGATGTTCGAACGGCTGGAGTGCAACCGGTGCGGCGCGCGCTTCCTGTTCGGCGAGCGTCCGCGGGTGACGCGGATCCCGAAGTGCCCGGCATGCGGGAGCACGGCGGCGCATCCGCAGGCGGCATAGCCGTAAGGCACGGCCCATGGGCACACGGGACGGCGTCGCGGGTGCGAACGGGCGTGCTATACTGACTGTGCGCCGGGAAGCTGGCGCGACTCCGTGGGGACGAAAGGATTCGACAGGGGGCAAGGTAGCCGGATAGCAGGCCGAGGTTGGTTGTCGCCCTCGTAAATCAGGCAGCCAAAAAATAGCTGGCAATCGCCAACTCGCTCTCGCCGCTTAACTAGCGGCGACGTCCACCTCGACCCTCGGCCCGGTGGGGTTGGGGATGGGCGCTGCAATGCCGGGATGCCGTGGGAAGACGCCGATGAGGCCCACGAAAGACTTATCGGCTGGCCGGAGGGCGTGGGGACCACCACTGCAGCCTTCCGGTGAGACCCAATCGGTGGGAAAGCCTGTAGGACAATTCGGAGCTGAACTTCGCTGGACCGGGAGTTCGACTCTCCCGCGTCTCCACCAACCAACTACCCCGAGGGGGCGCGACCGTGCGGTTGCGCCCCCTCTCTGTTTTCGGACGTTCTCCAGCGCAGATTGCATGGCGGAACGCCCATCCTTAGAGTCTGCGCGGCAGGGGCCGGCGGGCGGCGGGCCCGAGACATGCCGAGCTGCCGGGAGCAACCGATGACCATCCCGCTGGACGCACCTATCGCCCATCACCTGGGGTTTGCCGTGAGGAATGCCGAGGCCACGGCCCTCCGCTACGAGCGCATGCTGGGGGCGACGTTCCGGCTCATGCCCGAGTACAACGTGACGGACATGTACGGGCGCGCGGCGAAGATGAAGGTGTATTACGGGGCGATGGCCGGGATGGCGATCGAGATCATCGAGGTGGTGGAGGGCAACACACCGCACAGCGACTGGATTCGCGACCACGGTGAGGGCATCCAGCATCTGGGCGTGTACGTGCCCGACGTGGTCGAGGCCACGCGCAAGGCAGTTGCGAACGGCGGCCGTGTGGAGTGGATCTTCCCTCAGGCCGGGGCCGTGCAGATAACGGGCGGGTCAAGCCTGGAGGAGGTCCTCTCCGAGGTGACGCCAAACAGCCTGGTGTACGTGGACGCCAGGGAAGGCGGGACGATCCTGGAGCTGCTGGGCCCGCCTATCCACGGGATGGTGTTCGGCCACGCCCTGAAGGGGCTCGAAGAGCTGATCGGTACGAAGTTGCCGGCAGTCGGGTAGGGGCGGCCGCGGCGTCAGTTGGTGGCGCGGCGGGGGCCCGGGAGGGGCTCGTTGAGGTGAGGGCGCTTGCGGTCGATGCTGCGCTCGACGCTGCGGACGCCGCGGATGATTTCGATGCGGGAGAGCAGACGCGAGAGCTGCTCGATGCCGGTGGTTTCGAGGGTGGCGAGGACACTCACGCCGCCGTCGCTGTTTTCGATGGTGCGGACGCCAACCATGTTCACCTTGTCCTCGGTGATCACCAGTGTTATGTCGCGCAACAGTCCCACGCGATCCCATGCCTCGATGCGCACAGCGACAGGGTAGAGCTTGGAGACGGTGCCCCATTCGACCTCGACGAGGCGGTCACGGTCCTCTTCGTTGAGGATGTTGAGGCAGTCGGCGCGGTGGACGGTGACCCCGCGTGCGCGCGTGACGTAGCCGGTTATCTGGTCGCCGGGGACAGGGTTGCAGCAGCGAGCCATGGTGGTGAGGAGGTTACCGATGCCGAGCACGCGCATGCTGGGGGAGCCGAGGGTCGCCGGGGCCTGCTTTTCGGGAAGCGCGGGCGGAGGCTCGGCCGCCGCTTCTTCCTGCTGGAGGAGCGCTCCGAGCTTGCGCGTGATGGAGTTCGTGCTGACGCCACCGTAGCCGAGGGCCGCCAGGAAGTCGTCCCAGTTCGTGTAGTTGAAGAGCCCAAGGATCTGGGCCTGGCGCTCGCTCAGGTCGACGGCGAGGCGGCGCATCTCCTTGTCGAGCAGCTCACGCCCACGCTCGATGTTCTCGGCGCGCTCCTGCTTGCGGAACCACTGCCGGATCTTTTCGCGGGAATGGGTGGTGCGAACATAGCCCAGGTTTGGGTTCAGCCAGTCGCGCGAGGGCCCTTTGCCGGTGCGGCTGCGCATGATGTCAACGACGTCGCCGTTATGAAGGGTGGCGTTGAGGGCGACCATGCGGCCGTTGACCTTGGCGCCGACGGTCTGATGGCCGAGGTCCGTGTGGACGCGATAGGCGTAATCGAGGGGCGTGGCGCCGGCAGGCATGTCGAGCACGTCGCCTTTGGGGGTGTAGACGAAGACCTGGTCGTGGAAGATGTCGGTCTTGACGCTTTCGACGAACTCCTCGGCGCCGGACAGCTCACGCTGCCAGTCGAGGAGTTGGCGAAGCCAGGCGATGCGCTCTTCGTCGTGGCCCTGTTTGCCGCTCTCCTTATAACGCCAGTGAGCGGCGACGCCGTATTCGGCGACGCGGTGCATGTCGTGAGTGCGGATCTGGATTTCGAGCGGCTTTCCTCCGACGGAGACCACCGTCGTATGGAGGGACTGGTACCTGCTGTCCTTGGGGTTGGCGATGTAGTCGTCGAACTGCCCGGGAATGGGCCGCCAGAGCGCGTGGACAACGCCGAGAGCGTGGTAGCACTCGGAGACGCTGTCGACGAACACGCGGAGCGCGAGGAGGTCATAAATCTGGTCGAACGACTTCTGCTGGTGGGAGTAGCGATCCATCTTCTGGTAAATGGAGTAGATGTGCTTGGCGCGTCCAGTGACCTCGGCCTGGATGTTGTTCGCCGCCAGGTGCTGGCGGACAAGATCGGAGGCTTCGGCGATATAGGCCTCGCGGGCGTCGCGCCTGGACGCAAGCAGGCCGGCGATCTCGGCGTACTTCTCGGGGTCGAGGTACCGGAAGGCGAGATCTTCGAGTTCCCACTTTATCTGCCAGATACCGAGACGGTTGGCCAGGGGCGCGTAGATTTCGAGTGTTTCGTTGGCAATGCGACGCTGTTTGACGGAGTCGAACGCGTCGAGGGTGCGCATGTTGTGGAGGCGGTCGCAGAGTTTGATGAGGACGACGCGGATGTCCTCGGCCATGGCAAGGAACATCTTTCGAAGGTTCTGAGCCTGGGCGCCGTCACGGGCGGCCTGGTCGGAGACTTCGAAGCGTATCGGGAGCTTTTCGAGCTTGGTGAGGCCATCGACGAGCCGCGCGACTTCAACGCCGAAGCGCTCGCGGATCTCGTCGTTCGAAATGCGGCAGTCTTCCTGGACGTCGTGGAGGAAGGCAGCGGCGAGGGCGTGCTGGTCGAGCTCGAGCCCGGCGACGAGATACGTCACGGCAACGGGGTGGGTGATGTACGGCTCGCCCGTCTTGCGCGTCTGGCCTTCATGGCAGCGCTCAGCGAACAGGTAGGCTTCACGCACGAGCGACAAGCGCTCGGGGGGAAGGTACTCCGCCGCTCGGCGGAGCACGGTCTCGACGGTGGCGAAGGCCGGGGGCTCCTGCGTGCGTGCGCTCAAGCGGTGCGCCTCTTTGCCGGGGTGCGGCGGTGAACCTATCCTACCATCAACTTCTCCCAGCAACGCGCCAACCCCACGACAATCGGACGCTCCCTATGACAACCAGGTTCCAGGCCCCGCGGGGGACGCAAGACGTCCTCCCTGCCGCGCAGGCGTACTGGCAGGCGATTAACGACGCCATCCGCGAGGTCACGCGCCTCTACGGTTACCGGCGGATCGACACGCCCGCGTTCGAACAGGCCGCGCTGTTCGAGAAGGGAAGCGGGGACACGACCGACATCGTCGAGAAGGAGATGTACGTCTTCGAGGACCGCGGCGGGGAGCATCTTGCGCTGACGCCAGAAGCGACGCCGGCGGTGTGCCGGGCGTACCTCGAACACGGCCTGGGGAGCTGGCCGCAGCCCGTGCGGCTCTACACGACGCACGCGATGTTCCGGTACGACCGTCCGCAGAAGGGGCGGTACCGCCAGCACACGCAGTTCGACTGCGAGGCGATCGGATCGGCCGACCCATTGGTGGACGCGGAGGTCATCGAACTGTTGTACCGCCTCTACGAACGAGTGGGGATCCGCGACCTGCAGGTTCGGCTCGCTTCGATCGACGACCAGGAGCCCAGGAAAGCTTATGTCGAGCGCCTGAAGGCATACTACCGGCCGCATCTCGACAAGCTTTCGGAGGACAGCCGGCGCCGCTTCGAACGCAACCCGCTGCGGCTGCTCGACAGCAAGGACGAGCGCGACCAGTCCTACAAGCACGGCGCGCCAAAGCTCGTCGACCAGTTGAGCGCCGGGGCTGCGGAGCACCACGAGACGGTGAAAGACGCGCTCGCGGCTGCCGGCATCGAGGCCGTCATCGACCCGTTGCTGGTGCGTGGGCTGGACTACTACAACCGCACGGTGTTCGAAATCGTGCCCGCAGACGACGAGCGGGCGCAGAGCACGATCGGCGCGGGGGGACGGTACGACGGCTTGATGGAGATCCTGGGCGGCCCGCCGACGCCGGCCATCGGGTTCGGGAGCGGCTTCGAGCGGATCATCCTGGAGATGCAGAAGTGCGGCGTCTCCTTCCCGGAGCCGGCGACAGCCCAGGCGTTCGTCGTGCACAGGGCCGAGGGCTCGCCCCGTGCTGCATTCAGGCTGGCGGGCGAACTGCGGGCGGCCGGGGTGGCGACGCTCGTGGGAGAGACGGGGCGCTCGCTCAAGTCGCAGTTCCGCAGTGCCGACGCTTCGGGGGCGGCGCTGGCGGTGATCCTCGGCGAGGACGAACTCGAGAAAGGCGTCGCGACGGTGCGGGACCTGCGCGGTGGCGGCGAACAGGAGGCCATCAGCATGGCCGTTGTGGCAAGGACCGTGGCTGCGCGGCTGGGGAAGAGCGCCGGGGCCTGATGGTATACTGAGTTCACGACCCCCGGGAGCCCACCGCGGCCCGCCTCGCGGGCCGTCTTGCTACACCATGGACGACGCAATACTCGAGCAACTGAGACGCGTGCGGCAGCGCTATGACGAGCTGACCGGCGAAATGGGGCTGCCCGACATCGCAGCGGACTTCGAACGGGCGAACGCCCTGGCCAGGGAACGCTCCGGGCTCTCAACCATCGTCGAGCTCTACGACCAGTACGCGGAGGCGCGGGCGACGGCGGAGAGCGCCCAGACGCTGCTCGCCGAGGACGACGCGGAGATCCGGGCGCTGGCTGAAGCCGAACTCGCCCTTGCCCAGGCGAGAATGGAAGACGTGACGCGGCGCGTGATGGTGGAGTTGCTCCCCCGGGACCCGCGGGATGCGAAGAACGTCATCATGGAGATCCGTGGGGGTGCGGGCGGAGAAGAGGCGGCACTCTTCGGGGCGGAACTGTACCGGATGTACGCGCGGTACGCGGAGCGCCACCGCTGGCACGTCGAGATCCTGAGCGCCTCTGAATCGGAAAAGGGAGGCTTCAAAGAAGTCGTGTTCGAGGTGCGGGGCGATGGAGCGTACTCGCGGCTGAAGTACGAGAGCGGTGTGCACCGCGTGCAGCGGGTGCCCGAGACCGAGGCCCAGGGGCGCATTCACACCTCCACGGCGACGGTGGCGGTGCTGGCTGAGGCGGAAGACGTGGACGTCGCCATCGAAGAGAAGGACCTGCGAGTCGACATCTTCCACTCGTCAGGAGCGGGCGGTCAGAACGTCAACAAGGTGGCGACGGCTGTCCGGCTCACACATCTGCCGACCGGGATCGTCGTGGTCTGCCAGGACGAGCGCTCACAGCTGAAGAACCGGGTCAAGGCGATGACTGTGCTGCGCTCGCGGCTCTTCGACGCGGAGCAGCGCAAGCAAGAGGCGGAGATGAGCGAGGCGCGCCGCTCGCAGGTGGGCAGCGGCGACCGCAGCGAGAAGATCCGGACCTACAACTTTCCCCAGGACCGCATCACCGACCACCGGGTGAACCTGACGATACACAACATCCCGGACCGGCTGGATGGGAACATCGACGACCTGATAGACGCGGTCGCGACGGCCGACGAGGCCGAGCGGCTGCAGGTGTCGATGGCATGAGGGCACGCGATGCGGCTGCCGAAGCCGCACGTGCTCTCGCCGCCGCGGGCGTCGAGGAGCCCCGGTTCGAAGCGGAGTATCTCGCGCGCACCGTAGCGGGCGTCTCGCGCGCGGCCTACTTCGCAGGCGCCGAGTTGCCCGCTGAGCGTGTCGCGGGGTTTCGAGAGCTCGTCCTGCGGCGCACCCAACGGGAGCCAGCGGCCTACCTGGTGGGCCACCGCGAGTTCCGCGGACTGGACTTCGCGGTGGGCCCGGGCGTCCTCGTGCCGCGGCCCGAGACGGAGCTGCTGGTGGACCTGGCGCTGGGCGAGACTCCGCCGGACGGTGGGCGCCTTGACGTGATTGACGTGGGCACAGGAAGCGGCTGTGTCGCAGTGAGCGTCGCGATCGAGGCTCCCGGGGCACGCGTCATCGCCACCGAGGTGAGTGACGTTGCTATCGAGGTCGCGCGCAGGAACGCGCTTGCCCTGGGCGCCAATGTCGCATTCGTGAAGGGAGACCTGGCCACCGCCGTGGCGCGGGCTGACGTGGTGCTCGCAAACCTGCCCTATATCCCCTCGACTGAGGTCGCGGCGCTCCAGCCCGAGGTAAGCGGGTGGGAGCCGGCGGTGGCACTGGACGGCGGCACGGACGGGCTGGAACTGGTCCGCCGGCTGGTGCATGACTGCGCGACGCGCTTGCGGCCGCGCTTGCTCGCGCTCGAAGTCGGCTACGGGCAGGCGCGGGCTGTCGCGGAGTACGTCACGCAGTGCGGGGCCTCAGCGTCGCTGGTACGCGACTTCGGGGGGATCGACCGGGTGGTGTGTGCGCGGTGGCGGTAAGGCTGGTTGCGCTGGACATCGACGGGACGATCGTGCCGCCCGGGGCCCCTGGAGACGGCCTTCCTTCACCACGGATCACGAGTGCGGTGAAGCGGCTTCGCGAGAGCGGCGTGGCCGTCGTGCTCGCATCGGGCCGGATGTTTCCCGGGACGGCGCGGGTGGCGCGCCACCTCGAGCTCGAGACTCCGGTCGTGTGCCAGCAGGGGTGCTCGGTGCATCTGCTCGACGGCACGATGACGCACGAGTTCGCCCTGGACGGGGAGATCGCGCGGGAGATCGTTGCCTACGCACGGGAGCTCGGGCACGCCTACGAGTGGTTCAACCCGCTGCGCTACCTGGTCTCGCGTGAAGGCGAAGCGTCGCGCGAGTACGGGCGGGTCTCGGGGATCGTCCCCGAGTATCGCGCCGACCCGGAGCTTTCTGGCGTCGTGCCGACCGGGGTTGGGGTCATCAGCTCGGCCGAGGAGGCGAACCTGGTGCACCGGGAGCTGGTCGCGCGTTACGGCGAGGCGCTGCACGTGCTGGACTTTCCCACAGTCACCGTGGCCGTGGCGCCCGACGCGAACAAGGGCCACGCGCTTTCGCTGCTGTGCGCGGACCTGGGGATCGACCGGCACGACGTCGTGGCGATTGGCGACAGCGTGAACGACGCTCCGATGCTGGTCTGGGCCGGACGCGGCGTCGCGCTGGCGCACAGCGACCGCTACGCGCTCGACGTCGCGAACGACGTTCTGCCGGACGGGGACGAGCCGGTCGCGCAGTTCCTGGAGGGACTCATGCGCACTCGCTGAGGTCAACTCGGGTCGATACGGTGCCAGATCCGCATCAGAAACAGGCCGACGACGAACACGGCGACCAGTGCGCCGGCGACGGGCAGCACCGTGCCAACCCAGTCGATGCCGGCGCCGTCGCCGCCGGAACCCGCCGGAACCGCGTACTGATTCGTGAGGGAGCGCAGGGTCGCGAGGAACTCGGATTCTGGGACGGTGCTGGTGTCACCGCGCAGGGTCGTCTGGGCGGCGCCGTCCACGAGGCGGTAGACGCGCTCAGGCGACGGCCAGGAGAGGGCGCCGTCGCGGCCAGCGACCAACAGAATGACGCGCTCGCCAGGCCGCGCCGGCGTGCCACGACAGGGCTCCGGGAGGCCTCCGGCGAAGACGAGGTCGCCACCGCTCGCGGGTCCCTTGAGGAACGCTTCTGGGTGAACGTAGATGCGCGACTGGTCGGTCACAGTCGGGACGGATTCGGCACGCAAGTACGTGCCGAGGACGATCAGGGTGGAGTCGCGGACGAGAGTCCGGAAGGCCTCGCCGGTGGCGGGCGCGGGGCAGGACGGCTGTGCGGACGCAACGGCCCCGTGAAGCAGCAGCGCAAGCAGGCCCGGCGCGAGGGCGAGGAGACTAAGCCTGCGCCTGCGCGAACTGATAGATCTTCCCCTCGGTCTTGATGGCTGGGGCGATGACCATCTCGGCGTCGTGGAACTCGCGGACAGTGTGGGAGCCGCACATGCCCATCGCCGTGCGGAGCGCGCCCACGAGGTTCTCGGTGCCGTCGGTCCGGCTCGTGGGACCGTAGAGGGTCTTCTGAAGCGTGGTGTTGACGCCAACGGTGACGCGCGTGCCGCGCGGAAGGTTGGCGTGAGGCGTGGCCATTCCCCAGTGGTAGCCGCGGCCGGGGGCCTCGGTGGTGGCTGCGAAGGGGGAGCCCATCATCACTCCGTCGGCGCCGGCGGCAAAGCACTTGCAGACGTCACCACCGGTGCGGATGCCGCCGTCGGTGATGATCGGGACGTAGCGGCCGCTTTCGCGGAAGTAGAAGTCGCGGGCGGCGGCACAGTCGATCGTCGCGGTCACCTGGGGCACGCCGATGCCGAGCACTTCGCGGCTGGTGCAGGCAGCGCCGGGGCCTACGCCCACGAGCATGGCGGCGACGCCGGTGCGCATGATTTCGAGCGTGGCGTTGAATCCGACCGTGTTTCCAACGACCACGGGGATGTGGATGTTCTTGAACAGCTTGTCGAAACGGAGGCCTTCGGCACTGTTCGATTCGTGCCGAGCGGTTGTGACGGTGCTCTGGACCACAATGATGTCGGCGCCGGACTCCTGGATGAGCGGGGCGAGCCGCTTCGTCATCATCGGGGTGACGGACACGGCGGCGATGGCGCCCCCCGCCTTCATTTCATGGATGCGGCGAGCGACGAACTCTTCGCGAATGGGGGCCTGGTAGGCGGCCTGAAGAATCGACGTGGCTTCGTCACGGCTGGCGGAGGCGACCTCCTGGAGCATGCCGCGCGGGTCGTCGTAACGCGTCCAGACACCTTCGAGGTTGAGGACGGCGAGGCCGCCGGCTTCGTGCATAGCGATGGCGAACTTGGGGTCGACGACGGCGTCCATGGCGGAGGCGAGGAACGGCACGCGAAAAGAATGGGGCCCGATGTCGAGCCCCAATTCAACGAGTTCCGGGTTGATGGTGACGTCCCCGGGCACGATGGCGACTTCGTCGAAGCCGTAAGCCCGGCGGAGCTGCTTGAAGCGGGGGGCCGGTGCGTCCTGCCCCTGCTCAAACGGCGCAGGGCCGCGCTCCAGTCCATCGGAGGCGGCGGAGGTACGAGAAACAGCAGTGCTCAAGTCGGCGCAGTCCCGTGGGTGGAGTCGGCAGCCCGGATGGGAAGCCGCTGTATCCTTCGAGTGTAGGCTTCACCGCTAAAGAGGGTCAACAGATTCCGACTTCATTCACGCGCGGGGCTTCTTATGAACGACAGGCCTGAGAAGGATCTCGAGCCCGGTCTTTATGTGGTCGCCACGCCCATCGGGAACCTGGGCGACATTTCGGCCAGGGCGGCCCACGTCTTGCGGTCGGCAGTGCTCGTCTGCGCGGAAGACACGCGCACGACAAGACGTCTGATGGACCACGCCGGGGCCTCAACGCGGCTGCTCAGTCTCACCGAGCACAACGTGAACGAGCGCATGCCGCAGGTATTGGCCGAAGCCGAGAAAGGGCCAGTGGCGCTGGTTAGCGACGCGGGAACACCGGTCGTGGCGGACCCCGGGGCCAGGCTCGTCGCCGGGGCGCACGAACGCGGCGTGACGGTCATAGCCGTGCCCGGGCCGTCGGCGCTGACGGCGGCCATGTCCGTGGGCGGGTTCGAAGGGTCGGACGTGCACTTCCTCGGGTTCCTGCCAAGGCAGCGCGGCGAGAGGTTCGAGCGTCTGAAGCAGGCAGCACTCTCCGCAGGGGTGCTCGTGTTCTTCGAAAGCCCCCGCCGCCTGGGCCGGACGCTCGCGGACCTGGGCGAGGTGCTGGGGGATCCAGAAGTGTGCGTCTGCCGGGAGCTAACGAAGGTACACGAGGAGGCGGTCCGAGGCCGCGCCTCACAGCTCAGCGCGCGCTTTCGCGAGGTGCGCGGCGAATGCACGGTTGTCGTCCGCGTGCCGGAACGCGAGCCTGCGGGCGAGGCGGAGCTCGCAGCCTATATGCAAGAGATGCGGCGTGCCGGCGCGCGGCGTGCGCCGGCGGCCGTGGAAGCGGCGCGCCGCTTTTCGGTCCCTCGCGACCGGGCGTACGCGCTTTGGGGGGACTGAGGTGGACATTCGCTGGGGCTGGTTTGGCTGCCAGTCCGGCGGCTGCTAGCATTGGGGTCTGGCTGCTGAGGTAGCTCAGTCGGTAGAGCACCGCACTGAAAATGCGGGTGTCCCCAGTTCAAGTCTGGGCCTCAGCACCAGTTTTCTGAATCTGCAGGCGACGATAATGCGAGTCGTTGCCCGACCTCCAAGCGGCCTTGACACCAAAACTGACACCAAAACGCGATGCTCTGGCGCCGAGAGACGAGAAAGGGGAGAGCCTCGTGGCCCTCCCCACCGATAAGTGCTCCCGGCGAGCCCGCCAAGGCGTCAGGCGAAGAGCTGGTCTAGCGCTTCGACCGCGGCCTCCTGCATGTCCGGCGTGACGTGGCTGTATGTGTCCAGAGTGATGGCGATGTTCGCATGCCCGAGCATCTCCTGAACCACTTTGGGATGGACGTTCTTAGAGAGGAGCAACGTCGCCGCCGTGTGACGGAGGTCGTGGAACCGCACGGCAGGTAGTCCGGCCTTCTGCAGGTCAGCCTTGAAGCACCTGCTCAAGCGAGCTTCTTCGAGCGGCGTCCCGACCTCGGAAGCGAACACACAATCGATGTCCTTCCACATGGGGCCAACCCGCAATCGCGCCTCCGCCTGCTCCTTGCGGTGACGGCGCAGTTCC
>Ga0315281_10002721_pt1 | contig 26147 bp, 26 predicted proteins | sample YL17G07_0_MG_FD_204540 | JGI IMG/M metagenome (GOLD analysis project Ga0315281, IMG submission 204540) | Sediment microbial communities from Yellowstone Lake, YNP, Wyoming, USA - YL17G07_0 | ecosystem: Environmental > Aquatic > Freshwater > Lake > Sediment | place: USA: Wyoming | collected... | reverse complement strand
AAGTGCGCCTTCAAACTCGATTCTGGTCTTTCTGGCCATAAAGAAGATTATCAGAAGACAGGATTAATATGCAAGTATTAAGTCTGACCCCAGCAGGACATTAAGTCTGACCCCAGCAGGACAGCAGGACAGTTGTGGCCCAATATGAGCATTTACCGATATATAAGGCAGCTTTTGATCTTCTTGTCTATTTTGAGAAGATCGTCACTAAATTTAGCCGTTACAACAAATACACGCATGGGGCCGACCTCCGTAATCTCAGCCGCCAAATCGTAATGCTGATTGTCAGGGCAAATAACAGTGTGGACAAGCTGCCTGTGCTTGAAGAGATAAGAATACATACTTCATGAAAGCCGCGAACAATTGCTTGTATGGAAGGAAAAAATCAAAGCTTTTCTTGCGGACAACCTGAAACTTGAACTGCACCCTGACCGGCATAGCGCTTTCCTTCCCGCCCGGTTGTCAAATATGATACAATCACCCTTATGAAAAGCACACTCAGTTATATGATTTTTGTCCTGGTCGTACTGGCCTTTCTCTACTCGATTTCCGGCAAGAAGCAGCCGCGGATACCAGATACCGACATTCACAGGGGAGTCAACGAGGCAGCGGTCTGTCTCGGTTGCCATGGTCCGGGACAAAAATTCGAGCGCATGAAACAGCACCTCCCCAAAGACCAGTGTTTCGAATGTCACAAGAGAAAGAGGGGGCGGCAATAAAGAGCGGCCTGGCATGGATATTACCAACAACATAAACCGGGAAAGGCTCACTGAGACATTTATCGAGCTTATAAGGATAAATTCGCCTTCCTATGAAGAAGCGAAACTCGGTGAGGTTCTTATACGGAAACTGTCGGCCCTTGGTTGTGAAACCGTAACACAGGATTACGGCAAGTCCTTTAATGTTATCGCCGGCCTGAAAGGCACAATGCCGAAGGTCCAGCCCCTGTTGCTTTGCGCACACATGGATACCATTGAGCCCACCGAAGGAATGTCCTTTGCACTGGAAAGCGATCGTATCCGCTGTACAGGAGATACTGTGCTTGGAGCGGATGACAAGAGCGCACTGGCCCAGATAATTGAAGCGCTGACAGTTATAAGAGAGTGCGGCATTCCCCATGGGGACATAGAGATAGTCTTTACGTCTGCCGAAGAGAAAGGGCTGAACGGCTCCTCCAATCTTGACTTCAGTAAACTGAAAAGTCATTACGCCCTCGTGCCCGACTCGGGCGGGAGCGTGGGAAGCTTGGTTACGGCGGCCCCAACTCACCTGACTTATGAAATGCGTATTGCCGGACGTGCCGCTCATGCCGGCATAGAGCCTGAAAATGGTATAAACGCCATAAGGGTTGCCGCCGGGATAATCGGTCTCGTCCCGGACGGGAGGATAGACCCTCTTACTACGGCAAATATTGGAATTATTAAAGGCGGGACTGCGACAAACGTGGTTGCGAAAGAGACGGTCATCAATGGGGAAATAAGGGGACATGACACTAATAAGATAGAAGAGATAAGACATAAGATATTCGATACGGCGGGGACGGTTGCCGGCCAATACGGGGCGGACCTGAATATTTCGGTGGTCAAGGAATATTCAGCTTACAGGATTGAAGAAGGGGATGACTTTTTAAGGTTTCTCTCAGGTGTGTACAATAAATGCGGCATTGAACCGGTCTTCAAAACCACAGGCGGCGGTTCCGATGCAAACGTACTTAACAGTCGCGGAATAAAGGCGATTAACATATCCAACGGCATGCAGCGAGTGCACTCCAGCGAGGAGTTTATACTTCTTCAGGACCTGTATGACGGCTGTCGTGTGGTTCTCACAGCGGCAGCCGAATTCCCGGAGTTTTCCGGTATGGCAAGGAGATGAAATCCAAATGAGCAACGAGCCTAATAAAGTCATCTACTCCATGGTGGGTGTCTCCAGGTATTACGATAAAAAACCGGTGCTGAAGGATATCTACCTGTCTTACTTCTATGGGGCCAAGATCGGCGTGCTGGGGCTCAACGGTTCCGGCAAGAGTTCGCTCCTTCGTATTCTGGCGGGGGTTGACAAAGAGTTTAACGGCGAGACTGTCCTGTCTCCGGGACATACAGTCGGATTCCTGGAGCAGGAACCCAGGCTTGACGACACCAAAACGGTCAGGGAAATAGTTGAACAGGGAGTGCAGGAGACGGTTGATCTCATCAGGGAATATAACGAGATAAACGAAAAGTTTGCAGAACCAATGTCAGACGATGAGATGAACAAGCTCATTGAAAGACAGGGCTCTGTTCAGGACAAGCTTGACTCACTGGATGCCTGGGATATTGACTCACGTCTTGAAATGGCCATGGACGCGCTCCGCTGTCCGCCAGGGGAAACTCCGGTAAAGGTCCTCTCAGGGGGCGAGTGCCGCCGTGTGGCCCTCTGCAGGCTCTTGCTGCAGAAGCCGGACATACTTCTTCTGGATGAACCGACCAACCATCTGGATGCCGAATCCGTTGCCTGGCTCGAACACCACCTGCTGGGTTATCCAGGCACGGTCATAGCAGTTACACATGACCGGTATTTTCTGGACAATGTCGCGGGTTGGATACTGGAACTGGACAGGGGGCATGGTATTCCCTGGAAAGGCAATTATTCATCATGGCTTGAGCAGAAAAAAGAGCGTCTGGCCCAGGAAGAAAAAAGTGAGGGCCAGAGGCAAAAGACCCTTCAGAGGGAACTGGAGTGGATCAGGATGTCTCCGAAAGGGCGCCACGCAAAGGCCAAGGCGCGTATCAACTCATATGAAGCGCTGCTTGCCCAGGACATCGAAAAGAGCGCCGGGGAACTTGAGATATATATTCCGCCCGGTCCCCGTCTGGGCAATGTCGTGATCGAGGCCGACAATGTCGGCAAGGCATACGGCGACAACATACTTATGGAAGGTATGACCTTCTCCCTTCCACCCGGTGGCATTGTAGGCATAATCGGACCCAACGGTGCAGGAAAGACAACACTCTTCAGGATGATAACCGGTCTTGAAAAGGCGGATTCGGGTACATTCAGGACCGGAGAGACTGTGAAGCTTGCTTATGTGGACCAAAGTCGTTCCGCGCTTGACAAGGACAGGTCCATATGGGAGGTCATCTCAGGAGGCAATGATTTAATCCGGCTGGGGAAGAGGGAGGTGAACTCCAGGGCCTATACAGCCCGCTTCAATTTCTCCGGAAGCGACCAGCAGAAAAAAGTTTCAATGCTGTCGGGCGGTGAGCGCAACCGCGTTCACCTTGCCTGCATGCTTAAGGAAGGAGGCAACGTACTTCTCCTTGATGAGCCTACAAACGATCTGGACGTAAACACCATGAGGGCCCTGGAAGAGGCGCTTGAGAACTTTGCCGGCTGCGCAGTCGTAATCAGCCATGACCGATGGTTTCTGGACCGCATAGCCACTCATATCCTGGCCTTTGAGGGGGACAGCAAGGTGGTATGGTTTGATGGAAACTATTCCGAATATGAGGCCGACAGGAAGGCGCGTCTCGGCGCAGCCGCAGACCAGCCGCACCGTATTAAATACAGGCATCTGACGAGGGGGTAATAATGAAATGACACTGCACCGGCATTTTGTCCGCATAGCAAAGAGATATCGCAGCAAACTTGCCTTTATTGATTGCACAACCGAAAAGAGGATCACCTATTCAAGGGCGCTTATCGCGTCCCTGATACTGGCGAAGAAGTTCAGGAAATTCGACAAGGGTTTCTTGGGCATCATGCTGCCTACCTCAGCCGGCTGCGCACTCACTTTCCTGGGCGTCCTCATGAGCGGCAGGACTCCGGTCATGATCAACTACTCAACCGGAGCGGCGAACAATGCGCGATATTCCCAAAAGAAGTGCGATTTCAGGACGATAATCACCTCCAGGGGCCTGCTGGAAAAGATAAATTGCCCTGAGGTCGAGGGCATGGTGTTTATCGAGGACATTATGGAGGGCATTAAGATCAGGGAAAAGATGCGGGCGGCAATCAAGGCAAGGCTGCCGCTTCCAATACTATTCAGAAGGATCCATGGCGGCAGGGAAAACGACGACATAGTCATCCTCTTCACAAGCGGAAGTGAAAAGGACCCTAAAGCGGTCCAGCTTACGCATCGCAATATTTTGTCCAATATTATAGGTTTCAGCGAGGTCGCCGAACTGACCGACAAGGACGTTATGACCGCCAACCTCCCGTTTTTCCATGTATTCGGACTGACAGTCAATATGCTGACCCCGCTTTATCACGGCATGACCATTGTTTCCTATGCCAATCCTCTGGACTACCGGGCGATGTGTTCTATTGTCCGGGAACACAGGCCTTCTCTCCTGATTGGGACGCCGAGTTTCTTGTGGGGCTATCTGCGGAAGTCCGAGCCGGGTGATTTCAGCAGTCTTCGTCTCCTGATCTGCGGAGCGGACAAGTGTCCCGACGCCCTGAGGGAGGAGTTTATGAAGAAGCATAACATGACCCTTTACGAAGGATACGGGACAACCGAGACGTCCCCTGCCGTTTCGGTCAATATGCCGGGCAAGAACAAGCCCGGCAGCATAGGCATGGTCATTCCGGGTGCAACTGTGCGTATCGAAGATTATGAGACGGGCGGGGACTGTCCGCCTGGTGTGACCGGAAGGATAATGGTGCAGGGCGATCTGGTCATGAAGGGGTATTTTGACGATTTCGAGGAGACCTCCATGCGCGTTCGTCACGGCTGGTACGATACAGGTGACATGGGTTTCATGGATGGAGACGGTTATCTATGGCATTCCGGCAGACTCAAGAGGTTCATTAAAATAGGCGGAGAGATGGTGTCCTTAGTCAAGGTCGAAAACGTGCTGGAAAAGTTTCTTCCTGAAGGCGTCGAATGCTGTATCGTGGAGGTCCCGGACGCAAAAAAAGGCGCGAAGATTATTGCGGCAGTGACTAAAAGTCTTGATGAGCGGAAGGTTCTCAGGGAAATGTCCGAGCATTTACCCAACATTGCCCTTCCAAGGCAGTTTGTGGTTATAGAAGAATTCCCCAAGATGGGCAGCGGAAAGATAGACTTCAGGAGAGTGACTGAAATGGTGCAGGAACTGATTCACAAGGACCATTAATATTGACTGCTTGACATTTGCGTGTCGGACATGGCATTATGTTGTTGAAGTTCCAAGGTTTTTAAATATATTTGGCCGTAAGCGGCATGAGCCGTGCGGCCTTTTCGTTGTTACTTATGATATTTTGCTTTCAATAACACACTGTTTTCAGAGGAAAAATGATTAACAGGCAGAATTATACTGCAAGGATCGAGCTTAAGAAAAAAAACAGGCTGACAGCAGGACTGGTTTCCGAACGTTATCCACAGGTTGACGCTATGGTAATAAATATGACTTATTATCAGAATGTCTCCAATCCGATACTGATGTTGCGCACTATCAATGTATTGCCGAGGGATTACGCGTATTTCAAGATGGATTGCATGATAAAAGGCTGCACGGACGGTGGTTTCGATTTGACCCGGGTTATAGCGGATCTGATAAAGAATAATAAGAAGTCCGGCTCAGGCACGATGAATTGCAAGGGCAAAAATGATATGATCGCTTCAGGGCATGCAAGCATATCATATGAAATTACAATAACTTATATCGCGTCCGGGAAAAAGGCTGTTGTTGTTCAACCTGCACTGGAGAAGTCTGCTGAGAAGAAGCCGGTTGCAAAGAGTCCTGTTGCAATTAAGACAAACGGAAAAAAACCCGCTGAAAAGAAGACATCCGCAAAAAAGCCTTCAGTAAAGAAGCTGGTTCCAAAGAATCCGGTTGCAAAAAAGACGAACGGAAAGAAGCCTGCTATAAAGAAAATATCCATCAGAAAGCCGGTTGCAAAAAAAATGTCCTCAAAGACGCCTGCTGCAAAGAAAACGTCCATAAAGAAGCCTGTTAAAACTTCCCGGCGAACTTAACAGGCCCTCACATCTTAGTCAGCTTTTCCCTGAGCAGTTCATTGACCATTCCCGGATTGGCCTTGCCTTTTGTGGCCTTCATCACCTGCCCCACAAAAAAGCTGATCAGTTTTTCATCACCTGCCCTGAATCTTTCAACTTCATCGGGGCTCTTTATCAGGACATCATCAACGGCCGCCTCAAGGGCATTGCTGTCGCTTATCTGGACAAGTCCTTTTTCTCTGACAACTGTCCCGGCGTCTTTTCCTGTTTTGTACATCTCTTCAAACACTGTCTTGGCGATCTTGCCGCTTATTGTGCCGTTGTCCATGAGCTTCAGCATGCCGGCAAGCATATCCGGTTTCAGCGGGGAATCTTCCAAAGACATGCCGTCCTCGTTCAGCAGTCTCATCAGCTCAACCATCATCCAGTTTGACACTGACTTGGGAATGCCGCCGGCCCTGACCACTTTTTCAAACCACTCCGATGTCGCCGTATCCAGGGTCAGGAGTTCGGCATCGTATTCAGGCAGACCGTAGGCCGATACAAATCTCTCACGTTTCGCATCCGGCAACTCGGGCAGGGATGAGGCAATCTTGTCCAGCCACTCTTTTTCAACCTCAATAGGCACAAGGTCCGGCTCAGGGAAATAGCGGTAATCGTGGGCCTCTTCCTTGGAGCGCATGGAATGTGTGACCCCTGTGGCCGGTTCAAAGAGCCGGGTTTCCTGTAGTATCTTTCCGCCGTCTTCCACGACCATGATCTGGCGTTTAATTTCATATTCAAGGGCCTTTTCAACAAAGCGGAAGGAGTTGATATTTTTCAGTTCAACCTTGACGCCCAATTCCTTTTGCCCGACCGGCCGTACCGAGACATTAGCGTCGCACCGCAGGGAGCCCTGTTCCATGTTACCGTCGCATACTTCAAGGCAGCGCAGTACCGAACGCAGCTTTTTCATATAGGCCGCCGCTTCCTGGGGCGACCTGATATCCGGCTCCGAGACGATCTCCATAAGGGGGGTCCCGGCCCTGTTCAGGTCTACAAAGCTGTGTGGTCCCGTGCCCTCATGGATGTTCTTGCCTGCATCCTCTTCCATGTGTATCCTTGTAAGCCCTATACGCCGGACCTCTCCGTCAAGGATGATCTCCAGATGCCCACCCTCACAGATCGGCATTTCATACTGGCTGACCTGGTACCCCTTAGGAAGGTCGGGGTAGAAATAGTTCTTTCTGGCGAAGCGGCTGTAGGGCGAAATGGTTGAATGCACGGCGAGCCCGGTCCTGACCGAATACTCAACCGCTTTTTTGTTCAGTACCGGCAGGACCCCGGGCATCCCGATGCAGACCGGACAGGTTTGTGAATTCGGCTCAGAACCGAATTTCGTCGAGCAACCGCAGAAGATCTTGGTCTCTGTCGCCATCTGGGCATGGACCTCAAGGCCGATGACCGCTTCGTATCGGATGCTCATAAAGACGGCCTCCGCACATGCCAATCAGTACTCTGTTCATAGGCGTAAGCGACCTTGAGTATGGAGGCCTCATCGAAATGCCCTCCGATTATCTGCAGACCGACCGGCATATCTCCGGAGAATCCGCAGGGAATCGAAACAGCCGGGACTCCGGCGAGGTTGGCGGAAATAGTGAATATATCGGACAGGTACATCTGAAGCGGATCAGTGGTTTTCTCCCCCAGTCTGAACGCCGTGCCCGGCGAGGTCGGAGTCACGATGACGTCCACTTCCTTCAGGGCCTTTTCAAAGTCCTGTTTGATAAGGGTCCTGACCCGCTGGGCCTTTTTGTAATAAGCATCGTAATAGCCGGAGGATAGCGCGAAGGTCCCAAGCATTATTCGTCTTTTGACTTCAGCCCCGAAACCCTCGGCCCTGGTTTTCATATACATCTCCATCAGGTCTTTCCCCTCACGTCTGAAGCCGAACTTTACTCCGTCATATCTGGCCAGGTTTGAGGAGGCCTCAGAGGTTGCTACTACATAATAGGTGGCAATGGCGTATTCCGTATGAGGCAAGGAGACCGCTACCGGTATCGCCCCAAGTGACTCCAGTTTCTTGATCGCTTCCCTGACTGTGTCTCCGACCTCCTGATCCATGCCTTCAACAAAGTATTCCTTAGGTATGCCGATCTTCATGCCCTTTATATCGCGTCCAAGGACCTCCGCATAATCCGGAAGCCCTGACGGGGCGGATGTGGAATCAAGCGGGTCATGGCCGCCGATTACACTCAGCATTGCCGCTGCGTCAGAGACGTTTTTTGTAAGCGGGCCTATCTGGTCAAGCGAAGAGGCAAAGGCCACCAGGCCATATCTTGAAACACGGCCATAAGTAGGTTTAAGTCCGACCACACCGCAGAAGGAGGCAGGTTGTCTTATGGATCCCCCGGTGTCAGAGCCTATGGCCGCTATGCACTCATCCGCGGCCACTGCCGCAGCAGAGCCGCCGCTGCTGCCGCCGGGAACGCACTGCAAATTCCATGGATTTCTTGTCGGATAAAATGCGGAGTTCTCGGTGGATGACCCCATTGCGAATTCATCCATATTTGTCTTTCCAATTGGCAGGTATTTCTGTTCCTTCATCTTTGCCGTAACCGTGCTTTCGTAGGGCGGAATGAAGTTATATAGTATTTTGGAGGCGCAGGTAGTAAGGATGCCTTTAGTGCACATGTTGTCTTTTATGGCTATAGGAATGCCGGTGAGGATTGAAGCCTGATTTGACTTTATGGCCTCCTCCGCTTCATCGGCGGCCTTGTAAGCCTGCTTTTTCGTAGTGATCAGATAGGCATGCACCCGGTCTTCCACCGCGTCCATTCTGCCGTAGACATCATCGAGGATTTCATGGGGCCTGATTTCTCGCTTGTCAAGCAGGGTGCGAAGTTCGATTATTGTCAATTCATTGAGTTTCAAGGGGACCCCACACGCGTTTAATTGAAGTAGTGGCGACATGAGATTCTATCACTCTGATATAATGTTTGGCAAGGCAATGAAAGATACAGCAGATATTAACAGACACAGACACAATGGGGTCAGGTCTTCTTTCTTGGCATATGTCTTGGTGATATGCAAAAAGCAAAAGGTGCCAGGTTTTGACCTGTGCCTTAGCACTACAAAACAATCTGATGAGCGGCAGAGCATGACAGAGCTTTAGATTAGGAAATCAGTGGAATGCAGAAACGTATATCCCCGCAGGGTTGCGGGGATATACGTAATTTGACGAAATTTCTTTAATCTATGCAGTTTTGATGCATCGAGGATTTCAATTTCAAGTGTCTTTTGCTGTCGAGATGAAGTATGCCATCTTAATAAAACAGATGAGAAGCAGAGCCCGTTATATGTAAACAGATTTCCCTTTTATCTTTATCCTATAAACAATGACTGCCTTGGCTTTTTCATCGATGGGATAAAGAATGCGGTAATTGCCCGCGCGTATGCGATATCCTTCTTTTTCGGTAAGTTTCTTGGAATCATAAGGTCGCGGATTGGAAGCAAGAGAGAGAATATCTTTGTCTATGGCGGTCCTCTGTTGCACAGGAATCTTTGCCGCCTCTTTTTGGGCTTTCCCTTCTATTATTACGCGGTAGGTCAATTCTTACAATTTTTAAGCCAGGTCTTGCGGAATTCGTCATATGGGATAAAGGATGTCGCCTCTCTTTCTGCCTTTAGAAGGTCGTTTGCGTCTTCGAGGTCTTCGATCATTTCCTTCATGTACCTGTATTCATCGATGTTAAGAATAACGGCCTTTTTATGGCCCTTCTCATCGATTATGTACTTTGCTTCTAACATCTGCTGCATTTCAGCCTCCGGCATTTTTTGATTAAACGATAGCATAAGAAGTGTATACGAAGCAACTGTTCGAATTGTTATGTGTGTTAAGAACAAATAAACGAGCCAATGGGATCAGGTCTTCTTTCTTGGCATATGTCTTGGTGATATGCAAAAAGCAAAAGGTGCCAGGTTTTGACCTGTGAGTTAGCACTACAAAACAATCTGATGAGCGGAAGAGCATGACAGAGCTTTAGATCAGCAAATCAGTGGAATGCAAAACCTGAGAGCCCCGCAGGGTTGCGGGGCTCTCCGTCTTTTGCCGAATCCAGCAGCGTATTTTCAAGCAAACTCAAGGTGAAGGTCCTTGTCCAATACCTTTGCAAGCCGCTCAAGGGTCTTAAGTGTTGGATTGCTTTTTCCAGGTCTTTCCAGGCGCTGGTATGCCTGATAAGATATTCCGAGCACCTTGGCAATATCACTTTGCGTAAATTTCTTTGTTTCCCTGAATTTCCTAAGGAATATGGGGATGGAGACCTCCGGTTCAGGCTCTATAAGATATATATGCCGCCCCTTTACTGCGGAGGGACCTGGAATCTTAAGTTCCCGCTCAAACACTGATGCAAGATAGCCCGTTAAGGCTTCTTTGGCGTTTCTCTTGGCTTCTTCAATAGTAGCCCCTTCAGTCAGACATCCCGGCAGATTGGGAAACTCCACCAGGTAGGCATTATCTTCAGCGACATATTTTATTTGCGCCGGATAGCTAAGTGTCATCTCAAACCTCCCAGCTTCATTAAGGCATGAAGCAGACCTTTTCCTAAGTCCTTACTCCCATGAACAGGGACGGACAAAGTCTTGTCGTTCTTGATAAGTATATGGTGGCTGCCTTCGATCCTGTCCAATTTCCAACCGCTTTTCATCATCAGCTTAACCAGTTCTTTGCCCGACATAGCTTATGATACAATATTTAAGTTGTATTGGCAAGATGGCGAAAATTGAAGTGTTTTGTTATTTGGCAGAGCACAGGAGAAACGATGGATCGGAAAAGGGGGACAGCACCGAATGGCACTGACTTAGAGGGAAAAAGGGAACATCCACGATAAGTATTTGTCAATGGGGAAACGGAGATTCCCATAGACTGCATGGATGTCCCCTTTTTGTCCCGTGAATCCGGTCTTCCACAGCGTCCATTCTGCCGTAGACATCATCGAGGATTTCATGGGGTCTTATTTCCCGTTTGTCGAGGAGACGGCGAAGTTCGGTAATGTTCAATTCATTGAGTTTCAAGGGGACTCCATGCGTGTTAAATTGAAGTAGTGACGACAGAAGATTCTATCACTCTGATATAATGTTTGGCAAGGCAATGAAAGATATAGAAGGTAGTAACAGTATTATAGTCTCTGCCGGAGATATCTCCAAACGTCTTGACGTGTTTCTTTCCGAAAAGACCGGAGTAACGCGTTCGCAAGTCCTAAAGTTCATAGGAGAAGGCAGGGTGATGGTCAACGGCAAGGCCGGGAGTGCGAATTATAAGGTGAAAAAGGACGATGACATCGTTTTTTCAAGACCGGAGGAGGAAAGTGCAGAACTTGTCCCGGAAGACATCCCTGTTGAAATCCTTTTCAGGGATGAACACCTTGTAGTGGTGAACAAACCTCCGGGCATGGTGGTCTATCCGGCAGCGGGCCACAGCCAGGGCACGCTCATGAACGCCCTTTTATTTCAATGCGTGAAATTAGCCGGCATCGGAGGCCCCTTGAGGCCCGGCGTGGCCCACAGGCTCGACAAGGACACTTCGGGCGTCATGGTAGTGGCGCTTGAAGACGGCGCTTACTATGACCTCGTTGAGCAGTTCAGGGGGAGGAACATCAGCAGGAAATACAAGGCACTGGTCTTTGGAGAGATGAAGACCGATTCCGGGGAGATATCCATGAGCATCGGCCGCTCCCAGGCAAACAGACAGAAGATGTCCACAAAGTCAAGGCGCGGCAAGGAGGCGGTCACCCGGTGGAAGGTGTCAAGACGGTTTTACGGCGCCACACTCATAGAGGCCAAACTCGGCACGGGCAGGACCCACCAGATACGGGTCCATTTTGCTGCAATCGGCCACCCGGTGCTCGGAGACATTACTTACGGCAATAAATCAGCGGTTGAAGTGCACAGAAAAAAGATCACCTTCCCAAGGCAGATGCTTCACGCCGAGACACTGGGGTTTGTGCACCCCGCTACCGGAGAACGTATCGAATTCTCATGCCCCATGCCTGAAGACATGACGGAGTGTATTAAAAGGCTTGAGGATGCAGGCAGGATTGGAACAAAATAGAGCCTGTTATTAAACTACGGTTATTATTTGTCATTCCCGATGGTGAAGGTTCATGTCGCACCGATCTCACAAATGCCGTAAAATCCGTGCAACCGATTGATTTGCACGAGTATTGTTTCAGACAACTTTTTGATAAATATAGGGTTATCAGGTAAAATGAGGGACAGCGACCGGATTTTTTTGTTTTGAGGTAGCAGAGGAACAGCACCCGTTATTTTGAAGGTTAAGAATTCGCCGATTTGCCGCAAAGAGCCCCGCAGGGATGCGGGGCTCCTCCGTGAAGCCCACTTCACTTTTTCAATAAACTCCTTCGCGGCTTTGGCGGACAACAACGGACTGCGACCAACATCTTCTCTGCAACTGTCTATCTAATGGGGAAGCTTACGGGTGGACATACAATCAACAGTCAAATGCTCGGCAACAGCCTATGATATAATGTAGTTATGCGGGTCTATCTTGATACGAGCGCACTGAACAGGATATTTGACGATCAGTCGCAACCGAAAATATATCTTGAGTCATCATCAATGCTGATTGTCTTCATGCTTATCGACTCGGGAGAAATGCAGTTTGTGACCTCGGAGGTATTGCTGTTTGAGAATAGTAACAACCCCTATGAGGAGAGGCGGGGATTTGTAAGCCTGTGCGTACAAAAGGCAATTGAAATTCTCTCTGTGGATGAAGGCATTTTATCAAGGGCCGAGGAATTGGAGGCTTGGAATCTTAAAGGTTTAGATGCCTTGCACATAGCCTGCGCCGAGAAGCTGGCAGTTGAGTATTTCATAACCTGTGATGATAATATAATAAAAAGATACCGGGGTTCGCTCAAGGTCTGGAACCCAGCTGATTTTGTGACGGTAAAGCTCAGAAAGGAGGGATAAATAATATGCCTACTGCAGAAACTCTTCCTGATATGAAGGTTATCAAGAGCGAAGTAATAGACGCTATTGTAAAAAACCTCGGCATCACGAAGGCGGCCTTTTTTCTCAGGGAATCCATGTCCCAAAAGACGGACTACCTCGAAATGAAAGCGCTGCTTTTCGGCAATAAGACGGCAAGAGAGTTGTACAGCGAGATCGTGACCAAAAAGTCTAAGAAAAACAAATAGGATTGAGGCAGCAGAGGGACAGCGACCTGATTTTTTGTTTGGAGCAGGAAGAGAGTGGAAAAGGTGCATAGCCTTGACCTGAACTGACCCGGCAAAATATTCCTACCGGCAATAATTTTTTGCTGTTTACCGACAAAATATTGACGTTTTATATTGTATCAAAGGCAGTCACTCTTTTAAACTCCGAGTTTAATAATTACTATAAAACAATAAAAAGTTAATTAAAACAACATAATACTACTCATTTCATCCTTTTTTAAATCTACTTCAAACCAGCGCAATACCATTTATCCATATCGGGCATGTTAATTGCATATTATGTGATGGAAATTTCAATGGAATTTTTTGCGTGGATGTTCACGGAAGGGAGGCTGCATGGGCGACAGAAGCATGATGGTACTGGAAAAGATGATGGATGTATCCGCTTTCCGCCAAAAACTGCTGACTTCCAATATAGCCAATGCAGATACTCCCGGGTATAAGGCAAAGGACATATCCTTCCAAAACGAATTGAACGGCGCTGTTGATGAGGCGTCCCGGGGGATTTCCGGCGGCAAGTCTTTTAATGTGTATGAAGCCCCGAACACCATGCTTAACAGAGACGGTAATACGGTAAATCTGGAAATGGAAATGGCAAAGGTGGCTGAGAATACTTTAATATATAACACGGCCACCCAGTTGATGAGCATGAAGATAAGAGGCATACTAAACGTCTTGAAATAAGGAGGCAGCCTGATATGGACAGCATGTTTCTGCAGTTGAAGGCAAGCGCCTCTGCGCTTGAAGCGCAGAAGGTCCGGATGAATACTATAGCCTCGAACATTGCAAACGTAGGGTCTACAAGCACTCCGGAAGGCGGACCGTACAGGCGGAAGGACGTCACCTTTCAGTCCCATATGTTCGCCCGGAATGTCGAGGGCGTGGACATCTCCAATGTAGTGGAGGATGCCCGACCTTTCAGAAAGGTCTACGATCCTGGGCATCCGGACGCGGACAAGGCCGGATATGTCAGTTATCCCAATGTAAACATAATAGAGGAAACGGTAAATCTTACGGCCGCTTCCAGGGCCTATGAGGCGAACCTGACGGTTATCAGTTCCTTCAAGGATATGTATAACAAGACCCTCGATCTTACCAGGCTTTAACTGAGTAGTCAGGGGGTATTAAGAATGGAGGTGTCCTTATGGATGAGATCAGGCAGATAGGCGGCATAGTAAACAATATTCCCGACCCCTCTAAGCCGGCGCAGAAAAGCGGCGCCTCGTTTGACGATGCGATAAAGGAAGCCCTGAAGCAGGTCTCCGATGTCAGGGACCAGGCTGAACAGGCAATTGAGGGATTTTCCAAGGGAGAGGTAAAGGACATTCATACCGTGGTTATTGCCATGGAGAAGGCCGATGTTACCATGCAGACGCTGATGGCCGTCAGGACAAAGCTTCTGAACGCCTACGAAGAAGTCATGAGGATGCAGGTATAGCAAAGGTGTTCAGCCAATATAATGCAGTAAGAGGTGTCAATGGCATTTAGCGACCTTTTAAGTCAGATTATGGAGTGGCCGCTCAAGAGAAAGATCGCCCTTGTTGCGGCGATTGTCATGAGCGTGGGTCTCATCGCCGGGGTTGTATTTTGGAGCGAAAGGATCGATTACCAGGTGCTTTACAGCAACCTTTCCGCTGAAGACGCCGGCCAGGTAGTGGGTAAGCTCAAAGAGATGAAGATTGTCTACCGGGCGGAGGGCAATGTAATATTCGTACCCAGCTCGCGGGTCTACGACTTGAGGCTGGAACTGGCCGCAATGGGTATCCCGCAGGGCGGGGGTGTCGGGTATGAGATATTTGACAAGACCCAGTTTGGAGTTACTGAGTTCGTTCAGAAACTGAATTACAGAAGGGCGCTCCAGGGAGAAATTGCCAGGACTATAAAACAACTTTCAGAGGTGGACCAGTGCAGGGTACATATAGCCATACCTGAACGCACGGTATTTACCGAAAAGGAAGAGCGCCCCTCGGCCTCTGTTGTTCTGAAACTCAAGGCCGGCAGGGTGTTGAACCAGGACCAGATAGGCGGAATAGCACACCTTGTCTCAAGCAGTGTTGAGGGCTTGCAGACAAAGGACATTGCAGTCATCGACAACATGGGCAATCTCTTGTCCAAGGTTGCCGGAGGCGGAGACGACTCGATTGCCGACTCCAAGCAGATAGAGTTTCAACGTAACGTCAACAAGGAATACGAAAGCAGGCTTCAGAGCATGCTGGAGGGCATAACCGGCAAGGGCAAGGCCATTGTGCGGGTGACGGCCAAGATAGACTTCGCCCAGGTGGAACGGACCGAGGAGAAATATGACCCTGATTCCATTGCAGTAAGAAACGAACAGAGGACCACTGAGAAGAATGCAGGACAGAGTCCGGGCGGCATCCCCGGTGTGCTCTCCAACCAGCCGGCACAGACCCCCCAGACGGCCTCCGCTGTGGGGGCGTCGAGCCAGAAGCAGTCTGAAAATATCAATTATGAAGTAAGCAGGAGTATCAGCAAGATTGTCCAACCCAGGGGCGAGGTCAAAAATATATCGGTAGCCGTGCTTGTGGACGGAACGTATAAAAAGGAAGGCGACAAGTCGGTTTACGTGCCCAGGACCGATTCGGAACTCAAGAAGTACGAGGACCTTATAAAGGGCGCTGTTGGTTTCAACAAGGACAGGGGCGATCAGGTTGTAGTGGAAAACATCTCCTTTGAGACCCCTGCCGAGGAGGTATTCACTACCAAGACCGATTATATGTCAATCGTTACCACCGTAATGAAATACGTTGTCCCGCTCCTGGTAGTCCTGATAATGGCGCTTTTCGTTATCAAACCGGTAATAGAGATGCTGAAGACTACTTCCGTTCAGTCTGTCAGGGAACGCCCGGGGACAATGCCGGAGCTCGCCGAGGTTTCGCTTAGTGAGGTTTCACCCCTGGAGACAATCAAGGAGAACGTCCTGGTCACCGTGAAGAGTGACCCTCGCAAGGCGGCAGCGGTGTTAAAGGATTGGCTCACGGAATGACATAATGAAAAAACTTTCCGGAGTTGAAAAGGTAGCGGCTTTTCTGTCCATGGTGGGAGAGGAGGCGGCTACTTCGGTTTTCAAGCACCTCGACCCACTGGAACTGGCCAGGATAGTACCCATGATGGCCAGGGTCAAGATAACCCCGGAAGAGGGCGGCTCGGTCTTGCAGGAATTTTCCGATAAGACCGGCACTGCCACAATGTCTGTTGATGATGAATATATAAAGAAGATCCTGTCCAAGGCCTTCGGCGAAGAGCAGGCCAAAAAACTGATGGACAAGATCGAAAGCGGCGCCAGTGCATTTGACATACTTAGATGGCTTGATTCAAGCGCCATAGCCACTATGCTGTCAAGAGAACACCCTCAGACAATTGCAATTATACTTGCGCACCTGGAACCTACACAGGCTGCGGAAGTCCTGGCTAAATTGCCGGAACACATAAAGATAGACGTCTCACTGAGAATAGCCAGTCTCGACCAAATATCACCTTCCATACTTGGGGAACTCGAGGACGTCCTGGCTTCACAACTGCAGAGTTATACCCGGGGCAGAAAGATCGGCGGCATAAGGACCGTGGCTGAGATACTGAACCAGCTTGACAGGGCGTCAGAGGACCTTATTTTGAAGAACATCGAGGAAAAAGACCAAATACTGGCCGATGAGATCAGGAAACTCATGTTCACCTTTGACGACCTCATACATGTCGACGCCAGGGGCATTCAGATGGTCATGAAGGAGATTACCACTGATGATCTGGCCCTCTCACTCAAGATGGCCTCCGATGATCTCAAGGTAATGATCTTCAAGAATATGTCGCAGAGGGCGTCCCAGATACTGAAAGAAGAGATAGAGGCCAAGGGCGCGGTCAAGGTTTCAGACGTTGAGAAGGCCCAGATGAATATAGTGAGGGTGGCAAGAAGACTGGAGGAGGAAGGCAAGATTATCATAGGAGGCAAGGGTGGGGAAGAAGTCATTGCCTGATGACGTCCCGGCCGCGCTGCCCTATAAGTTCACCAGGTTTGATCCCCCTAAGGAGCTGGGCGATGTGTTTGCCGAGGCACGGGCCAGGGAGGAGGCCGGCTATCAAAAGGGTCTTAATGCCGGCCATGAAGAGGGCCTGAAGCGCGGAGAAATGGAGATGCGCGAGAAGATATCGGGGTTGGACGCGATACTTGGAGAACTCCGGCAATTCCGCAAGGCCAGACTTGAGGAACTCCTCCCCGAGTTTCTGGGACTCGCGGAAGAAATAGCCAGAAAGGTAATTTTTCGCGAGATAAAGATTGACGGAACTGTGGTCATGGACGTGGCTGCAGATGCGCTTAAGAGGGTTTCAGAAAGGGCGGAGCAGGTGATTATCAAGGTCAATCCTGCGGATTATGAGACCATGATTACAAACCTCGATATCCTGAAGGAGGGGACCTCCATAGGAAGCATATCGGTGGAGTCACAGGCATCAATATCTCCCGGTGGCTGTTACATCGAGACCCGCCTCGGGGAGGTGGATGCCAGGATCGAAGAGAAGATAAAGGAAGTTGAAAATGCCATCGCCACTGCCGCTCATAGTGAAATGTAAGGAGTTCCTTGGGGAGACCGATCCGGTCAAGGTGTACGGAAGGGTGACCAGGGGGGTGGGTCTTGTAGTGGAAGGTCTCGGTCCCAAGGCCAATATCGGAGACATCTGCAGCGTAGAGTCGGAGAAAATTCTCAATGCCGCACAGGGTGAAGAGTCGGTCGAAGCCGACATAGAGGCCGAGGTGATCGGATTCAAGGAAGACAAGGTCCTGCTTATGCCGCTTGGAGGGATAAGGGGCATAGGCCCCGGAGCACGTATAACCGCAAGAGGCCGCCAGAAGTATATAAAGGTCTCCGACGGGCTTTTGGGGCGGGTGTTGGACGGCCTCGGCAATCCTTTGGACGGCGGGGCCAATGTGAGCGGTCATCTTTATCCGATATACAATCCCCCGATCAACCCCCTTGACAGGGACCGGATATGCAAGCCCCTTGACCTTGGGATAAAGGCCATCAACACAATGCTGACGGTTGGGAAAGGCCAGAGAATAGGCATTATGTCCGGCAGCGGTGTCGGTAAGAGCGTCCTGCTGGGTATGATGGCGAGGAATACTGCTGCGGATGTAAACGTCATTGCGCTCATAGGTGAAAGGGGCAGGGAGGTCCGTGAATTTATTGAAAAGGACCTCGGCACAGAGGGACTTAAACGGTCCGTGCTGGTTGTGGCTACCTCTGATACTTCCCCACTTATGAGGATACGCGGGGCTTATGTTGCCGCTGCCATAGCCGAATATTTCAGGGCCCAGGGCAAGGACGTCCTGCTTATGATGGACTCTCTGACCAGGTTTGCGATGGCCCAAAGGGAGATAGGACTGGCAGCCGGTGAGCCGCCTGCCACCAAGGGCTATCCGCCGTCGGTTTTCAATCTCTTGCCCAAGTTCCTGGAGAGGGCCGGCACATGGTCCAAACCGGGCACGATAACCGGTCTTTACACGGTGCTCGTGGAAGGAGATGATTTAAACGAGCCAATAGCCGACGCAGCCAGGTCCATCCTGGACGGACATATAGTCCTGTCGAGGGAAATGGCCAACCATAACCATTATCCGGCCATTGACGTGCTCCAGAGCGTCAGCAGGCTGATGAAGGACATCACCACTGATCAGCACAAAAGCCATGTCGAGAAGGCCCTGGATGTGATGGCCACTTACAGAAGATACGAAGACGTAATAACGATAGGCGCTTACAAGGAGGGTACAAATCCCAAACTTGATTACGCCATACGGATGATGGAAAAAATCAGTTTATACCTCAGGCAGGAAATATCAGAAAAGGTCCCGTTAGAGGAAGGGATAGCCATGCTTGAGGCCCTGTTTGAAGACAGTGCGGGCGGCAGGAAATGAAGACGCCTATTGAGAGCCTGCTTAACCTCAAGAGATGGGAGGAGGATGAGGCCGGCAGCAACTTTGCCGTCAAACTCAAGGAACTGGCCGTTGAAGAGGGCAGACGGATTGAACTTGAAGACAGCTACGCTGCAGAAGGGATGGTGTTGATCCAGGGGGGCGCGGTTGAGACCACAATAGAGGAATTGAAAAACCGCCGTGATTACATGGAATTTCTGATAAACGAGATACACAAACAGGAACGGGTCATCAAGGCAAAAGAAAACGAGGTCGAACGTGCGAGGCAGGTCCTGATCGAGGTGTCCATGGAGAGAAGGACCTTTGAGAAACTGGACGAAAAAAGGAAAGAGGCCATTGAAAAGGAGTTCCTGAGAAAGGAGCAGATTGTCTCTGACGAGCACGGCACCACCGGATTTTCCAGAGGCAGATTATAGGGGTCGGCAATATGGCAAAAGACTATAATACTTACGGACGTAGAACTTCCGGGGTGGCAAGAGGCATTTTTTTGCTGCTTTTGATTGCCTGTGTGCTGACCCCGATTTACTTCGTGGTGGATGCCCAACAGCAAGAGGCTGCCAGTGCCGATACAAAGGACAAACAGACTGCCGACAATCAGTCTTCCCTTGAAGAGGAAAGGCTCAAGATACTCAAAGGAGATATCAAGAAAGAGATAGAGCGTTACGACGCGCTAAAACTGGAAGTTGAAAAAGCCCTCAAGGAACTGGATATCAAAAAGACTGAGTCCCTGCAGCGTCTTGCGAAAATTTTTGAGGCCATGCAGGCCGAGGACGCGGCGCGCAGGATAGAGAAGCTCGACAAGGAAAGCGCCGTGGCCATACTTTCAACGCTTAAGCCCAAGTCGGCGGGCAAGATACTGTCACAGGTGGACCCCTCTTTGGCAGCCGAACTCTCGGAGAAGATTCTCATCAGGGGAAAAGTAAAGTAAAAGCGGAAAAAAGTTCCTTAATAGGAAAAATCTTCCTCAGGAAATCCGCAGTATCCTCCCTTCAAATATTAGAACTCATCTCAAAAATACTTTATTTATCCATACGACATAGTTCCCAGACGTTTTGTCATTCCGGCTTGTCCGGAATCTTTCTGAAGAACAAGGATTCCCGACGCGTTTCACTTGCGGGAATGACAAAATTAAAAACGTATCTGATTTAACTATAATCTGTCATCCTCGGGCTTGACCCGGGGATCTATAACCATTTGAAAAAAAACAGATTCCCGATTAAGGACCCCCGCTTACAACATGCGAGGGCAGGTCTCGGGAATGACATAATGAAAACCTCACATAGTCATTTATATCAAGGGAAAACACCTCCTGTTTTTCGCAGGCACGGATATTGCTTAACTTCCATCGAAGGTATTTCCAAAATTCAGATATGGAGGTTAGCGAATGGCAGCTCCTGTTATAAACAGTGATTTCATCGGGACAAGACCCGGCAATAAGGGCATCGGGAACGCTGCCGTACAGGGTCCAAGAGACATGAATGCGAACGGTGCCGATAAGATTACTGACAAGTCGCCTTTTGCCGGAATACTTAAAGCAGTGCTCTCCAACTCCCCAAACGATGGGGGGAGCGTTAATCCGGGGACTTCCAGTGATGTGTCTGGCGAGTCAGCAGGGCCGGACGCAGGCGCTGATGCAGTAGATGCTGCGGTCCTGGCACAGCTTATCATGCAGATATATATTTCAATGCAGGTTCAGACCCAACAAGCGCTCAGCGGCAACCCTTCCGATTCAATGATTAACGGGGAGGGCGAGGCTGCAGGCGGAAGTCCTGTCGGACCTGATATTACGACCTTATCAATGCTGATAAGAGACCTGCGTAACCTTATGGCTGCAAATGCCGACGGCAAACTTCCACTTGCAGGCATCGGGCAGTTGAATATCCAGACCCTCGCAAAAGCAATCGTAGACGGCCAACAGGATGGAATCGCAATACCTGATTTCACAGCGCTTCTTAACGCGGCTGACAACGTAGTCAGGGGTGACCTTTCAAATAATCAGCCGTCAGCGTCCAAAACCGGAGAGGACTTGTCCGGTGAATTCGTGAAATTATCTGTTTTGGGCAATGCAGCCGATGTATCAACCAATAAGGATGGCAAGGCCCTTTTCAAGGACGTTACTTCTGTTACAGTCAGCAATGGGGATAACAAGTCGGCAGCAGTGCCGGTTCAGGATGGGAAACCGGTTGTTGTGCCGGTTCAGGATGGCAAGCCGGTAGCAGTGCCGGTTCAGGATGGCAAGCCGGTAGCAGTGCCGGTTCAGGATGGCAAGCCGGTTGTCAGGAATGAGACTGACATGCCCGGAGATGACACCATGAAAGTGCAGCAAAAAGATGAACCCCCGGTCGGGACCTTTTCAACTGCCGGTCCCGTAAACAGGGGCATGAACTCCGGTGACGGCAATGCGATAAAACCGGTTGTAACTGTTAGCAGACCGGCTGAACTTGACCAGCCGATCCTCAAGGCCATAGGCAATGGAGAAAAATACCTTATCATCAAACTGGATCCGCCTGACCTGGGGAGTGTCAGGATAAAGCTTACCATGGTGGACGGAAATATCAGGGCTGACCTGAAGGTGGATTCAGGTGTGGTCAAGGACCTTTTCAACTCATCCATCCCGCACATAAAGGCCTCCCTTGAGAGCGCCGGGGTCAAGGTTAGCGATATATTCGTGGATGTGAGGAAAGACCAGTACTATTCGGAAGAAGACAGCAGGCGTCGCGAAAACGGAAAGGAAGGACAGGAATTCTATGACGGACGTCAGGGTCGTAGAGATCGTAATGGACCTAAACAGGACTTTTTTGAATTATTCGCCTAAAGGAGGATTAACATGCCTTACACAGCCCCAATAATGAGCAATCCCCTGTATACACAGACCGGTTCGGAGAAAACCTCAGGTGCAAGCAGCAAACAAGCGACCAAAGGAACGAACGGCGACATGACCCAGCAGGATTTCCTGAATCTCATGATGACCCAGTTAAAGAATCAGGACCCGCTGGACCCCATGAAGGACACGGATTTCATGGCCCAGATGGCCAGTTTCAACAGCCTGAACCAGTTGACCACGTTAAACAAGAATATGACGACATTCATGCAGCAGCAGGGTTACCAGAATGCAGCATCCGCAGCAACATTGCTGGGCATGCAGGTAACCGGAGCCAACGGGACCACGGGTGTGGTAAGCGGCATAACAGTAGACCCCAATGGCGTCTCGTTGACGGTCGGTAATAACAAAATCCCCCTTGGAAATATATTGTCGGTAGCTTTTCCGAGCAGTAGCAATAAAAGTAATGGCTGAGAGATCTGTGCGAGAACAGCTTTGCTATATGAATCATGACGGATCATTGAGCGCCCACGCGGGCGGCGGGAGGCAGATATGGGTTTAACGACAACAATTTACAGTGGTGTGAGCGGTATGACTGCGTCAGGCAACGGGTTAAACCTTATAAGTGACAATATCGCAAATGTAAACACTGTAGGGTTCAAGGGCAGCAAGGCATCTTTCAGCGACTTTATGGAATCCAGGCTGGTGGACCTTTCAAGTGTCCAGACCTCTTTTAAACAAGGCGATATAACACAAACGACCAGTCCGCTCGATTTTGCCATTGAGGGCAGGGGGCTGTTCATTGTCAATGATCCGACCAAGAACAATTCTTACTATACCAGGAATGGGGAATTCGATCTTGATTCGCAGAATTATATTACGACAAACTTAAATGGCATGAGGCTTCAGGGATACGTGGCCGACGACTCGGGCACTATATCAACATCGCTTGGCGACATCAGGATACTGCCACAGGAGACGCTCACGCAGGCAGCAGCGGGGCAAGTGCTGCCCAATTCCGGAAACGGCTCATTCACCACGGGGAACCAGACTGCGGGGATGCCCATGATGCCTGCAAAGGCCACGTCCAAGGCAGACCTGAGGTTCAACCTGCAGGGAAGTCCCACCGAGCCTGTTATCGGAAGCGTCTCTCTCCTTGACCCCGCTGATTTAACGAAGGGGCCTGCAACAAGTAAATATAATTTTTCAAGCGACTTTACGGTCTATGACAGTGAAGGCGCAGCGCATGGGATGAGTATCTATTTTCAAAAGACCAGCGCGGACCAAAATACCTGGGAGGCGCGTGCTTGCTGGTATACCGGGGATACGACAAAGACCTATCAGGAGCAGGACCTTGGACAGATGTCTTTTGATCAAAGCGGCAATATGACTGCCCTGGGACCGGTCACGATCAATGCGACCTGGGACGGCGGCGGCACTGCGCTTCAACAGGCAATCACGCTGAACATGGACGGTTCGACCCAATACGGCTCGCCTTCCACTACGGCCTATGAAAATGTCGACGGGTATGCCGAGGGCGGTCTTTCGGACTTCAGAATGGACTCAAGAGGGATGCTTTACGGCATATATTCAAATGGAAAACAGAAATTGTTGGCCCAGGTAGCGCTGGCGGATTTCAGCGCCCCTGATGAGCTTAAGAAAATAGGGAATAATCTTTTTACAATATCCACCGGGTCCGGAAGCCCGCAAGTCAAGACCTCCGGAATGGACGGCGCAGGCACTGTTTTAGGGCGTTCTCTGGAGATGAGCAATGTGGACATGGCCGACCAGTTTGTCCAGATGATTGCCATGCAGAGGGCCTTTCAGGCCAGCAGCAAGATAATATCCACAAGCGATGAGATGTACACCACTATTGTCGGTTTACATATCTAAAAATTTAAACGGCCGGCCCGCACTTGCGGGGCGGACCAAAGGAGGAATATTATGGGAATGTTAACGTCACTCTTCACAGGTGTAAGCGGTTTGGGCGCCAACGGGGCCGCACTATCAACGATCGGCGACAATATAGCGAACTCCAATACTGTCGGGTTCAAGGCCAGCAGGACCCAATTCGGCGATATCCTCAGTCAGTCGACGGGCGGTTCCAATACCCAGGTAGGAAGGGGTGTTTCGGTCACTGCAGTGCAGGGCCTTTTCACTCAAGGCACTGTGCAGAGCAGTTCCAATCCGCTGGATATGGCAATTGAGGGTGAGGGTTTCTTTATTGTAGAGGATACCGCCGGGGGGAGTTACTATACAAGGGACGGCGAACTCACCATGGACAAAAGCGGCAATATCGTCAATGCAAGCGGTATGATACTTAAGGGAAAGCTGCTGACCGGCGATGCCTCGGGCACGGTCGGCACTATTAACATTGCATCCTTGAACAGCCCCCCAAAAGCTTCGACTCTTATAACAGCCAACGCCAACCTCAATTCATCGGAGACTGTGGTCCCCTCCGAGTTCATTATGCAATCTGCAAACAATGCGATCAAGTATACCGATGCCGCGGGGAACACCGGCCTGATCACCATCCCAACCGGCAATTATTCGGCAAGCGGTTTGGCAACTGCGATCAAGACTGCGATAAATACGGCCCTGGGCAACCCCACGTCAAACCCGGCGAGCGCCACATATTTTGATGTGACCTATAACAACACGACCAAGAAGATGGATTACTCAGGCAAAGTGCCGGCCGGCGGCGGCAACGTTACGCTCTCCTGGACCAATGCCGGAAGCACTGCCAAAGACATACTGGGATTCGACGGCATTGCTGATTCAGTTTTTTTAGCGAACGCCACGACACTTAAGTCTTCGGATGTTCAGGCATTAGGCAACAGTACGGCTTTCGGCATAGTAATAAATGCGAATGATACTGTCCAGATCAACGGCGTGGATTACAATCTCATCACCGCCGGCAATCCGCTGATCACAGGCCCGAATTTTTCGGGCCAGCAACTCGCAGCGAAGCTGCAATCAATAATAGTGGCCAGCAACCTCGCCGCTTATCATCCGGGTGCGGCAGACCTGGTAACTGTGACTTATAACGAAGACAATGTGACAAATCTGAACAAATTCAAGATAACCAATAATTCTGCTGTTGACCTGAATATGAATTTCGGCAAGGCAGCCACGACGTGCGAGGCCATGTTAGGTTTTACTTCCAATGATATAGTAATCTCTTCGGCAGGAGATTCAGCAACAAGCGATTTCTATGCCGTGGGTTTTAACCCCGACAGTGCGGCCTCAACATCGGCCTTCTCTACCTCGGTCTCGGTCTACGACTCCCTCGGATACGGCCACCTGATGAGCATCTATTTCAAAAAGACATCTGAAAATACCGCAGTCACCAACAATGTTACGGGCAACCGCTGGCATTGGTATGCGGTTGTACAAGCGAATGACAGCCAGACCGGACAGACGCAGGTCGGGGGTTCGGGCTATCTTGACTTCAATACGGACGGCGCGCTCGTCTCAGACAGCGGAGGAGGAGGTCTTTACAGCAGCTACAATTTTGCAGGGGGCGTTACCCAGGACCAAAGGATTAACATTGATTTCGGCGCCAGCATTGTGGAGAGTTCCACAGGCAAGACAGGGTCCACCCAATATGGATCAGCCTCATCGGTTACATATCAGACACAGGACGGTTACTCCTCAGGCAGTCTTACAGGGCTACAGACGTCCGCGGATGGGACAATAGCGGGCACTTTCACGAACGGCCAGACACAGAGGATCGCGCAGGTCTATCTTGCGCGTTTCACAGCGCCTGAAGCCCTTTCCAAGATGGGGAAGAATGTATTTTCGGAGAGTTTTACATCAGGAACGCCGATAGTAGGGGCGCCCGGCACCTCCGGCAGGGGGACCATTACCCCCAGCAGTCTGGAGACAAGCGGTGTAGACCTTGCATCGGAATTTGTCACGATGATTGCTGCGCAGAGGGGTTTTCAGGCAAATGCAAGGGTCATCACCACAACGGACGAAATGCTCACGGAACTGATGAATCTGAAGAGGTAAATATAGACGGGGACAGTCCCTATTCTACGACTTCGTCCGTAAATAGGGACTGTCCCCTACACCTATGATTCCCCCTTAATAAAGGGGGAGAAAGGGGGTTGTTATAAAGGCAGAATAATTGCTTGTTATTGATAATGCCACAACCCCCGCACCCCCTTTTCTAAGGGGGAATAATATTAATAACACCTTTTCTAAGGGGGAATAATATTAATAACACCT
>Ga0315281_10002720_pt1 | contig 26161 bp, 27 predicted proteins | sample YL17G07_0_MG_FD_204540 | JGI IMG/M metagenome (GOLD analysis project Ga0315281, IMG submission 204540) | Sediment microbial communities from Yellowstone Lake, YNP, Wyoming, USA - YL17G07_0 | ecosystem: Environmental > Aquatic > Freshwater > Lake > Sediment | place: USA: Wyoming | collected... | reverse complement strand
ATCGACGCCGAGCCGCCGGTCGTCAGGCAGATGGTCGACGTATACCGGCAATATCAGTGCTCGGTGCTCGGCGTGGAGGAAGTGCCGCGCGAGCACACGCGTCAGTATGGCATCGTCAGAACTGACGACGGCGAACCGGGTGTGGTCAGCGCCATCGTCGAGAAACCGCAACCGGTGAACGCGCCGTCCAACCTCGCGGTAGTGGGACGCTATATCCTCAAGCCGCGGATTTTTCATCACCTCACCCAGGTGAAGGCAGGAGCAGGCGGGGAAATCCAACTGACCGACGGCATCGCCGCGCTGCTCAAGGAAGAGAAAGTGCTGGCCTATCGTTTCAAGGGCAAGCGCTACGATTGCGGCTCCAAGCTGGGCTACTTGAAAGCCATGGTCGAGTACGGCAAGAAACACCCGGAAACCGGCGCCGAATTTGCCGCGTACCTGAAGTCGCTGTAGCCTCCGGGATATCGGCGCCAAATGGACCAAACGGCGCGTGCCTGGCAGATCCTCGAGGCGGCGGAACTGATTCACAGCGCCGCCGCCGTCGATGCCGCGATCGCGCGCGTCGCGGCGGAAATCGCGGCCAAGCTGAAGGACCGGTATCCACTGGTGCTGTCGGTGATGGGTGGCGCGGTGGTGTTTACCGGGCGCATCTTGCCGCTACTCAACTTTCCGCTCGATTTTGACTATATTCACGCCTCGCGCTACGCCGGCACGACCAGCGGCGGACCGATCGAGTGGAAAGTCGAACCCAAGGGCAATGTCTCCGGCAGGGTCGTGCTGGTGCTGGATGACATTCTCGATATCGGAGATACCATGTTCGCAATACGCGAACGTGTGCTCGGACTGGGCGCGGAAGCTTTTTACAGCGCAGTGCTGACCGACAAGAACAAAGGCCGCGCCAAACCGATTTGCGCCGATTTTGTCGGCCTGTCGCTGCCCGACCGTTATGTATTCGGCTGCGGCATGGATGCCCACGGCATATGGCGCAATTTACCGGCAATCTATGCTTTGAACGAGTAGCGCGGAGGATGAAATGCTAGCCATCATCGGCGGCAGCGGCCTGACCCAGCTGTCCAATCTCGACGTCACGCACCGGCTGGCCGTGCGTACCCCCTATGGGGAACCGTCGAGTGCGCTGACTTTCGGGCGCATCGCCGGCGCGGAAGTGGTGTTCTTGGCGCGGCACGGATACGGCCATACGATTCCGCCACACGAGGTGAATTATCGCGCCAATATCTGGGCGCTACGGGAGCAAGGAGTGGAAGGCGTGGTGTCGGTCGCCTCGGTCGGCGGGATACGCGCCGACATGCAGCCGGGTGTGCTCGTCGTGCCGCATCAGATCATCGACTACACATCGGGCAGGAAAGCGACTTTTTTCGACGGCGGCGAACAGCGCGTCACCCATATCGATTTCACGGAACCGTATTCGGCGCAGTTGCGCCGCCGCATCATCGATGCAGCCCGTGCCTGCGGCGAGGCGGTCGTGGAGCACGCCGTCTACGCTGCAAACCAAGGCCCGCGCCTCGAGACTGCCGCCGAGATCGACCGGCTGGAGCGCGACGGCGTCGATGTCGTCGGCATGACCGGCATGCCCGAAGCGGCGCTGGCGCGGGAGGCGAACCTTGACTACGCCACCATCGCCGTGGTTGCGAATTCCGCCGCCGGCCGCGGCGACAGTCTTCACGGCATTCGCTTGGAGGACATCGAACAGGTGCTGCAGCAGTCACTGACGCGCGTGCGCCGGATCATAGAAAAATTGGCGGCGGCATGAGCAGGAAGCAGGGGCCCCATGTAATGGGGATGCGACCGATCGCGATTGCCGCCGGACGCCGACAGCGTGATGTGGGCGCTCGAAACGGCGGCACGGAGGCGCAGCACGCATGATCCGCGAAGTGCTCAAGATGGGCGATCCGGGCCTGCTCCAACCGGCGCAGCCGCTGGAACGATTCAACACGTCCGAACTCGACGCGCTGCTGACCGACATGCGCGAGACCATGGCGCATCTCAATGGCGCGGGTCTGGCCGCGCCGCAGATCGGCGTTGGCTTGCAGGTGGTGATTTTCGGCGTCACGCAAAACCCGCGCTACCCGGATGTGGAGGAAGTTCCCGACACCGTGCTCATCAATCCGGTGCTGACGCCGCTCTCGGACGAGCTCGAAGAGGACTGGGAAGGTTGCCTGTCGGTGCCGGGCCTGCGCGGCATGGTGCCGCGCCATGTCCGGCTGCGCTACCAGGGATTTGACGAGCGCGGCAATGTCATCGACCGCAGCGTCAGCGGTTTCCACGCCCGCGTGGTGCAGCACGAATGCGACCACCTTCTCGGCATCCTCTACCCGATGCGCATCCGCGACTTCAGCAAATTCGGTTTCATCCAGGCGCTGTTCCCGGGCGAAGACGTCATCGACGAGTGAGCGCGCCTGCGCGGCGCGCTGCTGGTTATTTGGACTGCAATGCGTCCAACAGCTCGGCCTCGAGCTGCAGTACGGTCCTGGGGTTGGCAAGGGCCGCGCCCGAAACCAGGAACACGTCTTCGGCGCGCTCGCCCAGGGTCACAATCTTGGCGGTGATCAAGTTGATGTCGTACTTGCCGAGCACCAGTGCAATGGCGTAAAGCAGGCCCGGGCGGTCGCCCGCGACGATGGCGAGCGCATAGCTCGCACCTTTTTCGTCAGGCCGGATGTTGACCTCCGGCGTGATCGGAAAATGCCTGAGCTGGCGCGACACGCGGCCGCGGGTGGGTGGATGCAGCGGCGTCTGGCGCTGCAGTCTGGCGGCCAGATCGGTCTCGATCAGGCTGATCATGTCGCGGTAATGCGGATTGTTGCCCGGTCCGAGCAGCATGAACGTGTCCAGAGCATAGCCATGGCGCGTGGTGTGGATGCGCGCATCGGCGATACTGTAGTTGATTTGCTCGAAATAGCCGCAAATGCGCGCAAACAGATCGCGCTGGTCGTGGGTGTAGATCATCACCTGCAGGCCCTCGCCGATGGGCGACAGGCGCGCCTTCACCACCGGGCGGTCGGTGTCGACGCGGTAGTGCAGGGTGCGCGTCTGCCAGGCGATGTCCGGCGCGTCGTGGCGCAGGAAATAGGCCACGTCGAGTTGGCTCCACAGCTTGTCCTTGACCTCGTCGGACAGGGCGTACAGGCGCAGCAGCCGCAGCGCTTCGTCCTGCTTCGCCTGGATGTCCTGCTCGAAGCCGATGCCGTCGCCGCGCAGCAGCCGCCGCGCGAGCAGAAACAAGTCTTCCAGCAGCTTGCCTTTCCACGCGTTCCACACTTTGGGGCTGGTGCCGCGCACGTCGGCGACGGTGAGCAGATACAGCGCGGTCAGCCGGCGTTCGGTCTTCGCGGTATCGGCGAACGCATTGATTACGTCAGGGTCGGAAAGGTCTTGTTTCTGCGCCACCGACGACATGGTCAAATGGTGTTCGACCAGGAACACCACCAGTTCCGTATCCTCGCGTTGAAGGCCGTGCGCGCGGCAGAAACCGCGTGCGTCGAGCATGCCGAGCGTCGAGTGGTCGCCGCCGCGGCCCTTGGCGATGTCGTGAAATAGCGCCGCGACATACAATAGCCAGTGGCGTTCGAACCCCGCCATCAGGCGGCTGCACTGCGGGTACTCATGGGCAAACTCGACCATGGTGAAGCGGCGCAGATTGCGTATCACGTTAAGGATGTGCTGGTCCACGGTGTAGGCGTGGAACAGGTCGTATTGCATTTGCCCGACGATCTTGCCGAACGCGGGCAGGTAACGCCCGAGGATGGAATACTGGTTCATGCGCCGCAGTTCGTGCACGACGCCGCGCGGCTGCTGCAGGATCTGTAGGAACCGCGCGCGGTTGGCCGGGGCGCGGCGGAAGCGGGCGTCGATCCTGCTTCGGGCGCGCCACAGCGCGCGCAGCGTCGCCGCACTCATGCCCTTCAACTCGGAGTGCTGCTGCAGCAGCAGAAAGCTTTCCAGAATCGCTTCCGGCTGCCGTTCGAACAGCTCGGCGTCGCGCGCCTCGAGCAGTTCGTGCGCGGTCTGGAAGCGCTCATTGAGGATTTCAGACTGGCTGTCCCCACCCGAAAGCAGCTGCACCGCGATATTCTGCAGTACCAGGGTGTTGAGCTGGGTGATGGCCTTGGCCGTGCGGTAATAGCGTTGCATCAGCTGTTCGCTGGCGCGCTTGCTCGGGGTATCGGTGTAGCCGAACTGCGCGGCGAGACCTGACTGGTAGTCGAACAGCAGGCGGTCCTCGCGGCGGCTCGCGGCGTAGTGCAGGCGGATACGCAGCTCGCTCAGGAATTTCTGGTAGCCGGAGAGCTGGCGGGCTTCGACCGCGGTAATCAGGCCGCGCGTCGCCAGATCCATCCAGTTCTCGCCGAGACCGGCGGCGCGACTGATCCACAGGATCGCCTGCAAGTCGCGCAGTCCGCCGGGCGCCTCTTTCAGATTGGGTTCGAGGCTGTAGGGACTCTCCTGGTATTTGCCGTGGCGCTGCTCCTGCTCCATGCGCTTGGACTGGAAGAACACCTGCGGATTGAGTTGCTCGCGCATGGCGCGGGTGAACGCGGTAAACAGGCTGCGGCTGCCGGCGAGCCATCTGGCTTCGAGCAGACTGGTCTGCACCGTGATGTCCTTGGACGACTCGGACAGGCATTCTTCGACCGTGCGCACCGCGTGTCCGGGTTCGAGGCCGGTGTCCCACAGGCTGCCGATCAGCGTCTCCAGCTTGCTTCTGAGCGCCGCGTCCGGGTCGCCCGGCAGGAGCACCAGCAGATCGACGTCGGAATAGGGAAAGAGTTCGCCGCGGCCGTATCCGCCCACGGCTGCAAGGGCGAGCGAGCCGGGCAGGCCGGCCTCGGTCCACAGGCTTCTGAGACTGCGGTCTAACAGCAGGCGGTGCTGCTGCAGCATGGGTTGCGCCTTGCCCTCGGCACCGTAGCGTTCGCGCAACCCGCGCCTGCCTGCCTGCAGCTGTGCGCGCAGGCTCGCCGAAGCGGGTGCGGCGGCGCTCGCCAGGTGCGCGCCTGCCATCAAGGAAGCGGGACCTTCAAAGCGGGCCGCGCCGGCGTGTCGGCCGACAAGGTCAGCACTTCGTGTCCGGTTTCGGTTACGAGCACGGTATGCTCCCACTGTGCCGACAGGCTGTGGTCCTTGGTCACGATGGTCCAACCGTCGGAGAGTTCGCGAATCGCGGGCTTGCCTGCATTGATCATGGGCTCGATGGTGAAAATCATGCCGGGCTGCAGCGCGACGCCGCTGCCGGCGCGGCCGTAATGCAGCACCTGCGGCTCTTCGTGGAATTTCCTGCCAATGCCGTGACCGCAGAATTCGCGCACCACGCTGTAGCCGTGCTCTTCGGCGTGTTTCTGGATCGCGGCGCCGACGTCGCCCAGATGCGCGCCCGGCTTGACCGCCTGGATGCCCAGCCACATGCATTCGTAAGTGGTTTCGCACAGGCGGCGCGCCTGAATGGCGGGCTCGCCGACATAGAACATGCGGCTGGTGTCGCCGTGGAAACCTTCCTTGATCACCGTGATGTCGATGTTGACGATGTCGCCGTGCTTCAGCTGTCTGTCGCCGGGAATGCCGTGACAGACTTGGTGGTTGATCGAAGTGCAGATCGATTTGGGGTACGGTTGATAGCCTGGCGGCGCGTAATTGAGCGGCGCCGGCACCGTCTTCTGCACCTTGACCATGTAGTCATGGCACAGGCTGTCGAGCTCGCCCGTGGTAACGCCGGGTTTGACATAGGCGGCAATGAAATCGAGCACCTCCGCCGCGAGGCGCCCGGCGACATGCATTTTTTCGATCTCTTCCGGGGTCTTGATCTCGATGGTCATCTGCAACTAGCGGCTAAAAGGGTGGGAAGGATAAAGGATCGCCCGGACGAAGGGAAGCTCCGCTTGTAACATCATCCCAAACAATACCGCAATCTGCTGTTTAGTCATACATTTCTTGAACATAGCGCGTGCGCCATGATATACTCCACCGCTAGTCAAAACTCTTGGCTAAATTTAATCCGCCCCTCTTTAGGGTGCCCCTCGCGGGGTTATAACGAGCCGGGCGGCTATGACCAACCCTAAACGGAGAAATTCGAATGTCTACGACCATGCGTCAAATGCTGGAGGCAGGCGTGCATTTTGGCCACCAGACCCGCTTCTGGAACCCGAAGATGGCACCTTACATTTTCGGCCATCGCAACAAAATTCATATCGTCAACCTGGAAAAGACCCTGGTCATGTACCAGGAGGCGATGAAATTCGTCAAAAAACTGTCTTCGAACAAGGGCACGATCCTGTTCGTCGGGACCAAGCGCCAGGCGCGCGAGATCATCAAGGAAGAGGCGCAACGCTGCGGCGCGCCTTACGTCGACCATCGCTGGCTGGGCGGCATGCTGACCAACTTCAAGACCGTCAAGCAGTCGATCAAGCGCTTGAAGGAAATGGAGGCCATGTTGCAGGACGGCAGCCTGGAGAAACTGCCGAAGAAGGAGGCCCTGGGGATCCAGCGCGAACTGGTCAAATTCGAGCGCAGCCTGGGCGGCATCAAAGAGCTGACCGGCGTGCCGGATGCCTTGTTCATCATCGACGTCGGTTACCAGAAGGGCGCCGTGGTCGAGGCGAACAAGCTGGGCATACCCATCATCGGCGTGGTCGATACCAACCATTCGCCTGAGGGCATTACGCACGTGATCCCCGGCAATGACGACTCCAGCCGCGCGATCCGTCTGTATGCGCGCGGCGTCGCCGACGCGATTCTCGAGGGACGCGACCTATCAGTGCAGGAGATTGTCGCCGGCGGCGGCGATGAGTTCGTCGAAGTAGAGGTACAGGCGGAATCGGCCGGCTAGACCGGTCGGATCGCAGCAAACAAAGAGGGGCGCAAGCCCCTTTTTTTGAACTTCAAGAGGCCGTCTCGAAGTGCATGAGGCGGCCCCGGACAACGGGAAACGCACGGCGCTGTTTCCCCTGGTTTTGCAACGGACATTGGGAGCGAATAAATGGCAGAAGTTACCGCAGCCATGGTCAGGGAGCTGCGCGAAATGACCGGCCTGGGCATGATGGAGTGCAAGAAGGCGCTGGTCGAGACCAACGGCGACTTGAAATCCGCCGAGGACCTGCTGCGCGTGAAAAGCGGCGCCAAAGCGAACAAAGCCGCCGGACGCGTTGCAGCCGAAGGCGTAATCGGCGCGCATATTTCCGCGGACGGAAAGATCGCCGCATTGGTGGAGGTCAACTGCGAAACCGATTTCGTCGCGAAGAATGCGGATTTTCTTGGCTTCGCTTCCGCGCTGGCGCAACTCGTCGCGACGCACAATCCGGCCGACGTAGCGGCGCTATCCGCGCTCAGCCTCGATAACGGCACGGTCGAGGCGAAGCGCCAGGCTCTGGTGCAGAAGATCGGCGAGAATCTGAGCATCCGCCGTTTTCACCGGGTGCAGACGCGCGCCAGGCTGGCGCAATACCTGCACGGCGTCAAAATCGGCGTGCTGGTCGAGTACGAGGGGCAAGGCGAGGTCGGCAAGGACCTTGCCATGCACATCGCTTTCGCCAAGCCACAGTTCCTCTCGCGTGACCAAGTCGCGCCGGCCGTGATCGCGCGCGAGCGCGATGTGCTCGTCGCGCGCGCGCGGGAATCGGGCAAGCCGGCCAACATCGCGGAAAAGATGGTCGAAGGCGGCTTGAACAAATTCCTGGGCGAAATCACCTTGCTCGGGCAGACGTTCATCAAGGACGACAAGCTGACGGTGGAGAAGATGCTCGCCGCAAAACAGGCCAAGCTCATCAGTTACAAGTTTTTCGTGGTGGGCGAGGGCATCGAGAAGAAGTCCAGCGATTTTGCCGCCGAGGTCGCGGCGCAAGCCAAAGCCGCCGCGAGTTGAGCGCCGTGCCGCCAGCGCCAGCTTATAAACGCATCCTGCTCAAGCTCTCGGGCGAGGCCTTGATGGGCGACGATGCCTACGGCATCAATCGCGTGACCATAGACCGGATCGTCGCCGAAATCGCCGTGGTAGCCGCCATGGGTCTGGAAATCGCGGTGGTCATCGGCGGCGGCAACATATTCCGCGGGGTGGCCCCTGCCGCCGCCGGTATGGACCGCGCCACTGCCGACTACATGGGCATGCTGGCCACAGTGATGAATGCGCTTGCCTTGCAGGACGCGATGCGCCGCGGCGGTCTGAACGGGCGGGTGCAATCCGCCCTCAACATCGAACAAGTGGTGGAGCCTTACATTCGCGGCAAGGCGATGCGCTATCTGGAAGAGGGCAAGATCGTCATTTTTGCGGCCGGCACGGGCAACCCGTTTTTCACCACGGACACCGCCGCCGCGCTGCGTGGCACGGAGATGGGCTGTGATATCGTGCTGAAGGCCACCAAGGTGGACGGCGTCTACAGCGCCGATCCGAATACCAATCCGCAGGCACGGCGCTACGCCAGGGTAAGCTTCGACGACGCAATCAACCAGAATCTGAAGGTCATGGACGCAACCGCGCTGACCCTGTGCCGCGACCAGAAGCTGCCGATCAACGTGTTCAGCATCTTCAAAGCCGGAGCGCTGAAGCGCGTCGTGATGGGCGAAGACGAGGGAACACTGGTACATAGCTGAACGAGGGGGTGAGCATGATCGCTGATGTCAAGAAAACCGCCGAGCAAAAGATGCAGAAGTCGCTCGAGGCGCTGAAAGCCGACCTTGGCAAGGTGCGCACCGGGCGCGCCCACATCGGCATCCTCGACCACGTCGCGGTCGATTACTACGGCACGCAAATGCCGCTCAACCAGGTCGCCAACCTGACGCTGATCGATGCGCGCACCATCGGCATCTCGCCCTGGGAAAAAAAGATGGGGCCAGTGATAGAAAAAGCGATTCGCGACTCCGACCTTGGACTCAATCCTTCCGCTCAGGGCGACCTCATCCGCGTGCCGATGCCGGCGCTGACCGAAGAGCGTCGCCGCGAACTGACCAAGGTGGTCAAGGGGGAGGGCGAGAATGCCAAGGTGGCGGTGCGCAACCTGCGCCGCGACGCCAACCACCACCTCAAGGATCTGCTCAAGCAGAAAGCGGTTTCCGAGGACGATGAACGCCGCGCGCAGGACGACATCCAGAAACTTACCGACAGATTCATTGCGGAGATCGACAAGCTGCTCGCCGCCAAAGAATCGGACCTGATGGCAGTTTAACGCGGGCGCCCGCCCGGACCGGAATCACCATGCCGTCATTTTCCAGCGCGACACGCGACATCCCCCAGGTGAAGGAAATTCCGCGCCATATCGCCATCATCATGGACGGCAACGGGCGCTGGGCCAAGCAACGCATGCTGCCGCGCGCCTCCGGCCACAAGCGCGGCGTGGAAATCGTGCGCGAAGTGGTCAAGGCCTGTGCGGCGCGAGGCGTCGAATTCCTCACGCTGTTCGCGTTCAGCTCGGAGAACTGGCGCCGCCCGGCCGAGGAAGTGTCGATGTTGAAGCAATTGTTCATCATGGCGCTGGAACGCGAGGCGGAAAAGCTGCACCGCAACGGCATCCGCCTGCGCGTCGTGGGCGACATCGCGCCCTTCGGCAAGAAGATTGTCGAGCTGGTCGCGCGCGCGGAGCAACTGACGCGCGACAACACCGGCATGACCCTCTCCATCGCGGCCAATTACGGCGGGCGCTGGGATCTGCTGCAGGCGATGCACCGCCTGATCGAATCGCGGCCGCAGCAGCAAGGCGCATTCACCGAAGAGGAGCTTGCTGCTTGCCTTGCCATGGCGTACGCGCCGGAGCCGGACCTGTTCATTCGCACCGGCGGCGAGCAGCGCATCAGCAACTTTCTGCTGTGGCAGCTTGCCTACAGCGAATTCTATTTCACCGATACGCTCTGGCCCGACTTTGACGCGGCGGCGCTGGAGCAGGCGATTTCATCCTATCAGCGGCGCGAGCGCCGCTTCGGTCGTACCAGCGAACAGCTTGGGGCTGGCGGACAGGCGGCACCCAAAAGAGAGCTTGCCTGATTGTGTCATGTGGCCGGGCGCATTGATCTATGCTCAAGACACGGGTGGTAACAGCGCTGCTGTTGTTGGCCGGATTTCTGGCGGCGTTGTTCTGGCTGCCGCCGCCCGCCTGGGCACTATTCGCCGGAGTGCTGGTCGTGCCCGCGGCATGGGAATGGGCCAAGCTCATAGGATTAAAGTCCAGCGCCTGCGGCCTGTATGTTCTGGTGGTCGTAGTCATTTGCGCGGCGCTATCCGTATCGGGGCAGGGGGAGGTCACGGCAGGTCTTTCCTTGCCGCGATCGGACGGCCTGCACGCCGCGGTCTATCTGAGCGCGAGCCTGTTCTGGATGGTGGTGGTGCCTCTGTGGTTGTGGCGTTCCTGGCTGCCGCAGCAGCGCTGGCTCGCGGCGCTGACCGGCATTTTGGTTTTGGTGCCGACCTGGCTCGCCCTGGTGCAACTGCGCGATCCCGATCCTCGGCTGCTGTTGATGCTGATGTCGGTGGCGTGGATTTCGGACACCGCGGCCTATTTTGCCGGACGCCGCTTCGGACGGCACAAACTGGCGCCGTCGATCAGCCCGGGGAAAACCTGGGAAGGGGTAGCCGGGGCTGCTCTGGCGGTGGGTTTGTATGCGGCAATCTGGAGTTTCGCCTGGCAAGCGTATTTCCCGCGGGCGCTTGAGTCGATGCGCTTCGGGGCGTTCGGCATGCTGTTGTTCCTGTGGTTGCTCACCGCGATCGGCATCTACGGTGACTTGTTCGAATCGGCATTGAAGCGGCAGGCCGGCGTGAAAGACAGCGGTGTCCTGCTGCCCGGGCATGGCGGCGTGCTCGATCGCATCGACGCCCTCACGTCCGTGCTGCCGGTAGCGGCGCTGGTGTATCTCGCATGAGCCGGCCGCAGAATCTCGCCATACTCGGGGCGACCGGTTCCATCGGGCTGAGCACGCTCGATGTAGCGGCGCGCCATCCGCTGCGCTTCCGCATCTTCGCCTTGAGCGCAAACGAGCGCATGGACGCGCTCGCCGAGCTCTGCCTGCGCCACAAACCGCGCTACGCCGTGGTAGCGCGAGCGGCCCAGGCGGAGGCGCTGCGCCGCCGGCTTGGCGCGAACGCCACGGACATTCTGATCGGTCAGCAGGGATTGGAGCAGATTTCGGCTCACCCGGAAACCGACTGTGTCATGGCCGCCATCGTCGGCGCGGCCGGACTCGCGCCGACCCTCGCCGCGGCGCGCGCCGGCAAAAAGCTATTGCTGGCCAATAAAGAAGCCCTGGTCATGGCGGGGCCGATTTTCATGGAGGCGGTACGCACGCATCGCGCGATCCTGCTGCCCATAGACAGCGAGCACAATGCGATATTTCAGTGCCTGCCCGACCCCCTCACCGGCGACTTCGCGAGTCACGGGGTGCGGCGCGTGCTCCTGACCGCTTCGGGCGGACCGTTCCGCGAACTCCCGCTCGAGCGGCTGCAGAACGTCACGCCCGAAGAGGCCTGCGCGCACCCGAACTGGGTGATGGGGCGCAAGATATCGGTCGATTCCGCCACGATGATGAACAAGGCGCTCGAAATCATCGAGGCGCACTGGCTGTTCGGCGCGACCGCAGAGCAAATCCAGGTAGTGGTCCATCGGCAGAGCATCGTGCATTCCATGGTGGAATATGCCGACGGCTCGGTCATCGCGCAACTCGGCAATCCGGACATGCGCACACCGATCGCGTACGCGCTTGCCTATCCGGAGCGGATCGAAGCCGGCGTCGGTTCGCTCGACCTCGCCAGTGTCGGGAGGCTGGATTTCGCGCCGCCGGACCTTGCGCGCTTTCCCGCCCTGCGGCTGGGTTATCGCGCCTTGAACGAAGGCGGGACCAGCCCGGCGACGCTGAACGCGGCGAACGAAGTCGCGGTGGCGGCCTTTCTCGAACGGCGGCTGCCATTCCTCGCAATCACCGCGGTGATCGAGGCGGTGATGAACGCGTCGCGACCGCGCCCGCTGGCGACGCTCGACGACGTCCTGAGTGCAGATGCTGCCGCGCGGCACGAAGCCGTGCTGCAGATCGAAACCATGGCGGCCAAGGCATGAACCTGCTGCAGACGATCGTCGCATTCCTGGTCGCGTTGGGTGCGCTTGTGATCGTGCACGAGTGGGGCCACTACTTTGTCGCCCGATTGTGCGGCGTCAAGGTGCTGCGCTTCTCCATCGGTTTCGGCTGGCCGCTGTGGAAAAGGCGATTGGGCCGCGACCAGACCGAGTGGGTCGTGGCTGCAGTCCCACTCGGCGGCTACGTCAAGATGCTGGACGAACGCGAGGGCGAGGTGGCCCCGCAGGATCTTCATCGCGCTTTCAACCGGCAAGGCGTGTGGCGGCGCTTTGCCGTGGTCATCGCCGGGCCGCTTGCCAATTTCCTGTTTGCGATCCTGCTCTACTGGCTGCTATTCATGCACGGCGTGCAGGAAGCCCGTCCCGTGGTGGCGGCGCCGCAGCCAGGGACGCCCGCGGCCAGCGCCGGCTTCGAGGCCGGTGAAACCATACGGGCGATCAACGGCGACACGGTAGCATCCTGGCAGGAGGTACGCTGGCGCATGCTGCAGCTTGCGCTGGAACGCCAGCAGGTAAAGGTGGAGGTGCTCAACCGGAACAACCAGCTCAACTGGCGCACGCTCGATTTGTCACCCTTCGACGCCGAGCAGCTTGAAGGCGATACGCTGGCATTGATCGGCTTGAAACTCTACCGGCCTGAAATCAGTCCGGTGATCGGTCAGGTCGTGTCAGGCAGCGTCGCCGAACAGGCCGGACTCCAGCCAGGCGATCGCATCCTCAGCGCCGACGGCAGGCCGATCATTTCCTGGGAAGCGCTGGTGGAACTGGTGCGCAGCCATCCCGGACGGGAACTGCAGCTCGTCTATCAGCGCGGCGGCGAGCGCCATGAACTTGCGTTGGTTCCTCAGGCGGTGCAGCAGAACGGCTCTACCGTGGGGCGCATCGGCGCGGCGGCAAAGCTCGACCAACTGGCCATGGACCAGCTCGTTACCGTGGTACGCTTCGGCGCCGCCAGCGCGCTGGCGAAAGCGGTCGAAAAAACTTGGGACACATCCGTATTCAGCCTCAGAATGCTCGGACGGATGCTGATCGGGCAAGTTTCCTGGAAGAATCTCAGCGGGCCGGTTACCATCGCCGATTATGCCGGCCAGTCGGCGCAACTCGGTCTGGTCTCGTACTTGAGCTTTGTCGCTTTGATCAGCATCAGCCTCGGGGTGCTCAACCTGCTGCCGATTCCATTATTGGATGGGGGACATTTGATGTATTATACGGTCGAAATTTTCAAAGGCAGTCCGGTATCGGATCGGATGATGGAAATCGGCCAGAAGCTCGGGCTCACGCTGTTGCTAGTCCTGATGGCGTTTGCCTTCTACAACGACATTAACCGCTTGATCTCGGGCTAAGCCAGGACATGGTCAGACACGTCGTCATCGCTTTTCTATGCCTGTTCGCGGGCGCCGCAAGCGCATTCGATCCTTTCGTGGTGCGCGACATCCGCGTCGAGGGCATCCAGCGCATCGAGGCGGGCACGGTATTCAGCTACCTTCCTGTCAAAGTCGGCGAAACCATGACCGACGAAAAGGCCGCCGCGGCGATCAAGGCCCTGTTCGCGACCGGTTTCTTCAAGGATGTGCGCCTGGAGGTGCAGCGCGATGTGCTGATCGTATTGGTCGAGGAACGACCATCCGTATCGCAGATCGATTTCATCGGCAACAAGGAATTCGACAAAGAGGCGCTCCTCAAAGGCTTGAAAGAAATCGGCCTGGCCGAAGGCCGCTCCCTCGACAAGGCGCTGCTCGATCAGGCCGAGCAGGAGATCAAGCGGCAATACCTGGTGCGCGGACGCTACGGCGCCAGCGTGGTGACCACGGTCACGCCGCTCGAGCGCAATCGCGTTGGCGTCAGTTTTTCCATTAACGAGGGCGATGTAACCAAGATTCGGGAGATCAATATCATCGGCAACCGGGCGTACAGCGAAAAGGACCTGCTGCAGCTGTTTGTGCTGCAGACGTCTGGCTGGATGACCTGGTACACCAAGAACGATCAGTATTCGAAGCAGAAACTGTCCGGTGACCTGGAAACCTTGCGCTCGCACTATCTCAACAACGGTTATCTCGAGTTCAATATCGAATCGACTCAGGTCTCGATCACGCCGGACAAGAAGGGAATCTACATCACCATCAACGTCGCAGAAGGCGACAAATACACTGTCTCCGAGGTCAACCTCGGCGGGGAGATGCTTCTGCCGGAGGCCGAATTGCGCCGGCTGATTCAATTGAAACCGGGCGAGACCTTCTCGCGCGCAAGACTCAGCGAGAGCACCAAGAAAATCACCGACCGGCTCGGAAACGAGGGCTACGCCTTCGCCAACGCCAACGCGGTCCCGGAACTGGACAAGGTCGCCAAGCGCGTCGCCATGACGATCATGATCGACCCGGGGCGGCGCGTCTACGTGCGCCGCATTAACGTTTCCGGCAACGCGCGCACGCGCGACGAGGTCGTGCGTCGCGAGTTGCGCCAACTCGAAGGCTCTTACTACGACGGCGACAAGATACAGACGTCGAAGCTGCGCCTGCAGCGCCTGCAGTATTTTTCGGAAGTCGATGTCGACACGCCGCCGGTGCCGGGCACCTCCGACCAGGTGGACGTGAATTTCAAAGTCAAGGAGAAACCGACAGGCGCGATCATGGTCGGCGCGGGTTTTTCCAGCGCGGAAAAACTGGTCCTGAGCGGTTCGATCACGCAGCAGAACATATTCGGCAGCGGCAAACACCTGAACCTGCAGCTGAACACCAGCAAGATCAGCAGGAACGTCGGCCTGAGCTACACGGATCCGTATTACACCGTGGACGGGGTCAGCCGCGGCTTCGACGTCTACAATCGCCACACCGATGCCTCATTGTTGGGTCTGGGCTTTTACACCACGACCACCGTCGGCGGAGGTGTGCGCTTCGGCATGCCGCTCACCGAGGTCGATACCCTGGGCTTCGGACTGGGTGCGGAAACCACCAAACTGGAAGTCAACGAGTCCAGTCCGCAAAGGTACCTGGATTTCGTCAGGGTATTCGGCACGAGCAGCAACGCTGTTCCGGGGAACCTGGGCTGGATCCGCGATCAACGCGACAGCGCCCTGGTACCCACGAGAGGCATGATGATTCGCGCCAACCTGGAAGCGGGACTGCCGGGAGGTACGCTGAGATATTACAAGCTCACCGAACAGGTGCAGTGGTATTACCCGATATCCCGGACCTATACGCTGATGCTCAACGGCGAGATCGGGGCGGCCGATGGCATGGGCGGAAAGCCGCTGCCGTTTTACAAGATCTTTTATGCGGGCGGCGTGAGTTCGGTGCGCGGATTCGATTCCTATTCGCTCGGCCCGCGCGACACCTTCGGCGCCAGCCTCGGGGGCAACAAGCGCCTGGTCGGAAATGCCGAGATATTGTTTCCCGTCCCGGGGACGGGCGTGGACCGGTCGATGCGCATTGCGCTGTTCCTCGACGCCGGCCAGGTATACGGCTCCGATCAGAAGATACGCTTGGCGGAACTGCGCTATTCGACTGGACTTGCGTTCAGTTGGAATTCGCCGATGGGACCGTTGCGGCTTAGCTATGGCCTGCCATTCAATACCAAACCGGGGGATCGTACCCAGCATGTTCAGTTCCAGTTTGGACAAGTGTTTTAGTCGCCATGTCCGGTTTTTCCGGCACAGGGTTTGAGGAGACCAGGTTGAGAAAACTCGTATTCGTCGCATTCATTGCACTGGCGGGCGGCACGACTGCCGCAGCCGATTTCAAGATCGGGTTCGTCAACACCGAGAGGGTGTTCCGCGATGCGGCGCCTGCGGTGCGCGCGCAGAAGAAGATCGAGCAGGAATTCGCCAAGCGCGACCAGGAGATGCAGAAAGTGGCCGAGCAGATCCGCAAGCTGCAGGAAAGCCTGGAGAAGAACGCCGTCACCATGCCGGAGACCGAACGCCGCAACAAGGAGCGTGAATTCGGCGATCTGAGCAAGGATTTCCAGCGCAAGCAGCGCGAATTCCGCGAAGATCTCAATCAGCGGCGCAACGAGGAGCTGGCCGCGGTGCTCGAACGGGCCAACCGCACCATCAAGGCGATTGCCGAAGCGGAGAAGTACGACATCATCTTCCAGGAGGCGGTCTATGCCAGTCCTCGTATTGACATCACGGACAAGGTGATTAAGGCACTGGAAGATAAGCCGGCAGGGAAATAGCCGACCTCGATGGCTAAGGCCGAGAAATACCGCCTGGCCCAGATCGTCGAGCGTTTTGGCGGTGAAGTTCTAGGCAACTCGCGGACGCAAATCAGCCAGGTGGCGACGCTGGAAAGTGCCGCAGCCGGGCATATCAGCTTTCTCGCACAGGCCAAATACCGCAAGCTGCTCGCCGGCACGCGCGCCGGCGCAGTCATCCTGAGCAAGGCCGACGCCGGCCTGAGCGCGTTGCCGCGCATCGTCTGCGACGATCCTTACCTCTATTTTGCCAAAGTGTCGGCTTTGTTCAACCCGCCGCAGGCGCTCAAGCCCGGCGTGCACAGGACCGCGGTAATCGAGCGCGGGACGCGGATTCCTGCCAGCGCCAGTATCGGTGCCGGCGCCTATATCGGCCGCCAGGTTAAGCTCGGCAAGGGCGTGGTAATCGGTCCAGGCTGCCACATTGGCGATGCAGTGGTGCTCGGCGCCGCCAGCCACCTGCATGCGCACGTCATTATTTATCCGGGGTGCCGCCTCGGCGAGCGCGCGCTGGTGCATTCCGGCGCGGTGATCGGCGCCGACGGCTTCGGCTTTGCGCAAGAGCATGGCAGCTGGCGCAAGGTGCCGCAGCTAGGCAAAGTGCTGATCGGTGACGACGTCGAAATCGGCGCCAACACCTGCATCGACCGCGGCGCGCTGGATGACACCGTCATCGAGGACGGCGTCAAGCTGGACAACCTGATTCAGATCGGACACAACGTGCGCATCGGCGCGCACACCGCGATCGCCGGCTGCACCGGAATCGCCGGGAGTACGCGCATCGGCAAGCGCTGCATGATCGGCGGAGGCGTCGGCATCCTAGGGCATCTTGACATTGCCGACCGCGTTACCATACACGCGACCGCATTGGTGACCAAGTCGATTCGGCAGGCTGGAACCTATGGCGGTTATCCGGCAGAGGACAGCCGCAGCTGGGCGCGCCGCGTTGCCGTGCTGCACCATGTAGATTCGCTGCGCGAACGGCTACGCAAGATCGAACAACAGCGGTCACTGCCAGAGGAGAAAGCTTGAACATCCAGGAAATCCTTGAATACCTGCCGCACCGCTATCCGTTTCTGCTGATCGATCGCGTGATCGAGTGCGAGCTGGGCAAGCGCATCCGGGCGCTGAAAAACGTCAGCGTCAACGAGCCCTATTTCAACGGCCATTTCCCGTATTACAAAGTCATGCCCGGCGTGCTCGTGGTCGAAGCCATGGCGCAGGCGGCGGCGATTCTGTCGTTTCGCACCATGGGCATCAAGCCGGACGACAAGTCCGTCTATTACTTTGCCGGCATCGACAGGGCGCGGTTCAAGAAGCCGGTAATTCCCGGGGACCAGCTGGTGCTCGACGTGAGTATCGAGCGCACGGTGCGCTCGGTAGTGAAATACGCCGGCAAGGCTTACGTCGGCGAGGTGCTCGTTGCCGAAGCCGAGCTGCTTTGCACGCTGCGTCCAATCTAATGATCCACCCGAGCGCCCTGGTCCATCCCAAGGCAAGCCTAGGTGCCAATGTCAGCATCGGCGCCTACAGCATCGTCGGTGAGCATGTCGAGATCGGCAACGATACCCAGGTCGGCCCGCATGTGGTAATCGAAGGCCGCACCAGGATAGGCAAGGACAACCGCATCTTCCAGTTCTGCTCGCTGGGGGCGCAGCCGCAGGACAAGAAATACGCGGGCGAACCAACGCGGTTGGAGATCGGCGACGCCAATACCATCCGCGAATTCTGCACTTTCAACTGCGGCACGGCGCAGGATGCCGGCGTCACGCGTCTGGGTCACGACAACTGGATCATGGCCTATGTGCACCTCGCGCACGACTGCCAGATCGGGAACCATACGATATTCGCCAACAACGCCCAGCTGGCCGGTCACGTGCATGTCGGCGATCACGCCATACTGGGCGGCTTCACGGGTGTGCACCAGTTCGTACGCATCGGCGCCCACAGTTTCACCGCGATCGCGACGGTATTGGTGCACGACTTGCCGCCCTATGTCATGGCGGCGGGCGACACGGCCAAACCTTACGGCATCAATGCCGAGGGATTGCGCCGGCGCGGGTTTTCCGCCGGCGCCCTGGCCGCGATCAAGCGTGCCTACAAGACGCTCTACAAGTCCGGCCTCACGCTGGATCAAGCCAAGGCGCAGCTTGCCGAAGAAGCCCGTACTTGCGCTGAAATCGCCCTGCTGGTCGACTTCTTGCGGGGCTCTACGCGCGGGATCGTGCGCTGACGTGACCGGGCGGCAGGTCACCATCGGCATGGTCGCGGGCGAAGCCTCCGGCGACCTGCTGGGCGCGCATTTGATCGCGGCGTTGCGCAAGCACATTCCTGACGCTAATTTCATCGGTATCGGCGGCCCGCAAATGCAGGCCGAAGGCCTTAATAGCCTGTTTCCGATGGAACCCCTGGCGGTACGCGGCTATGCCGAGGTGCTGAGGCATTATCCGGGTCTCGTGTGGATGCGGCGCAGGCTAAGACTGGCCTTGCTCCGGGCGCGGCCCCAGCTCTTCGTCGGCGTCGATGCGCCGGATTTCAATCTGGGCCTGGAAGCCGGCTTGAAGCGCGCCGGCATACCGGTCGTGCATTACGTCAGCCCGTCGATCTGGGCCTGGCGCGGCGGCCGTATCGGCGCCATAGCGCGCTCGGCCGATCACGTGCTGACGCTGTTTCCATTTGAGGAGGCGATTTACCGCAAGGCGGGCATTCCCGCCACTTACGTCGGCCATCCGCTGGCCGACATGATTCCGGAGCCGGACCAGACTGCCGGCACGCGCCTGCAACTCAGGATTGCGCCGGACCGCAAAGTGATCGCGCTCCTTCCGGGCAGCCGCCAATCCGAACTGCGCTACATGGCGGACACCTTCATCGCGGCAGCTAAACTGCTTGCGCAACAGATCGAGCGACCGCTATTCCTCGTTCCGCTGGTCAGCCGGGAAACGCGGGAACTATTCGAAGCCGCACTCTACCGGGCCGACGCAGCCGAACTGCCGCTCACCATTCTATTCGGCCACGCACGCGATGCGCTCGCGGCGGCCGATGTCGCGCTGGTGGCGAGCGGTACGGCCACCCTGGAGGCCGCGCTGCTGAAAAAACCCATGGTCATCACCTACAAGATGGCCGGTGCAAGCTGGCAGCTGATGCGGCGCATGGGTTACCTGCCTTACATCGGCCTTCCCAATATCCTCGCTGGAGAATTCGTCGTGCCCGAACTGTTGCAGCAGGACGCGACGCCGGAGAACCTGGCGCAAGCCCTGCTAAACGCGCTTAACGACACGGTGGTGCGGGCGCGCATCCCGCGGCGCTTTGCCGATATTCACCGCGAACTCAAGCGCAACACGGCGGAGCAGGCCGCCAGCGCAGTGCTGCCGTTGCTCGCGCGCGCAGCCGCGTGAACGCCGGCCGCTTGAACCTGATTTGCGGTGTGGACGAAGCCGGGCGCGGGCCGCTGGCCGGTCCGGTCTACGCCGCCGCGGTGATCCTCGATCCCGCCTGGCACATCGCCGGCCTCGCGGATTCCAAGATGCTGTCCGCGTCGCGGCGCCTGCAGCTCGCCGTGCAAATACGCGGACACGCCCTGGCGTGGGCCGTTGCCTCGGCTTCGGTGGCCGAGATCGACGCCATCAATATTCTGCAGGCGAGTTTGTTGGCCATGCGCCGGGCAGTGGAGCAGTTGCGCGTCGCGCCGAGCGAAGTGCTGGTCGACGGTAACCGCTGTCCCATAATCGGATATCCGGCAAAAGCTATCGTCAAGGGCGACAGCAAGATCCCGGCGATTTCCGCCGCTTCAATCTTGGCGAAAACCGCACGCGATGCGGAAATGCTGCGGCTGCATCAACTCTACCCCCAATATGGACTGGACCGGCACAAGGGTTACCCGACTGTCGCGCACCTTGCCGCCCTGGAACGGCACGGTGTGGCCGAAATCCACCGCCGCAGCTATGCACCGATCCGCAGGCTGCTCGAATCCCAATAGGGTCCTGCTCAAGCGAATTCGCGCAGCAGGCGCATTAGACCCGCCTGTTCGCTTTGCGGCCGGAACAGATGCCGCCGTGCCGCGATGCCGCGCTTGAGCGACTGGTAATACGCCTGGTGCCGCATCGCCTTGATCCATAGTCTGGCCAGCGCCTGTTCGTCTCCCTGCGGGTAATAGCCCGGGTAGCCCGGGCCGAGCATGCCGATATTGCCCGGGATAGCGGACGCGAGCACAGGCACGCCGGCGCACGCGGCTTCGGCGATCGCGTTGGCGCCGCCTTCCATGCGCGAACTGATCACCATCAGGTGGCTGCGGCCGAGCCAGCGCAGCGCGCGCCAATGCGGCTGGCCGCCAAGCCAGTGGTAGCGCGGGTCCTGGGCCATCAAGGACCGCGCCTGCGTCTCCAATGGCGGCGACAGCGCCTTACCCAGATGCACCAGTTCGACGCTCTCCTGCGGCGCGATGAGCTGCAGAGCGAGCGCGGCGCGAAATGGATCCTTTTCCTCGCGCAGATGGCCAAGGACGCAGACGCGGAAGTTTCGTTTTGGAGGGGTCGCCTTGGTCTTCACGCGCGCCGATTGATAGATCACCCGGGTCTTGGCGCGAAATTGGCGTGGCAGTTCCTTCACACCTTCTTCCTGCAGGACCACCAGCCGCTGTGCGATCTTGAGCGAGCGCTGCGCGCCGGCGTCATCGCGGATATCGCGATAAAGATCGGTTCCGGTCAGCACCACCACCAGGTTACCTTCCGGGTACGTCTCGCGATAGCGCAACGCCGACGGATGGCTGCGGCGCGCGTGCAATGCGACGAGGACGTCGGCCGGCGCAGCATTCCAATCGGTCGCTACGCTGACTTTGTGGCCCGCGGCGCGCAGCATTGCGGCCCAGCGTTGCGCCGTGTGCAGGTTGCCCGTGCGCGAGCCGGCGGCCGCCGGTGTGACAATTGCAATTTTCACATCAAGGGTTCTCGGTTAGACTGGGCGCGCTGTCATGTTGGGGGCCGTCGCAGCTGGATGGATTCCCTCATTTCACAATGAGCTCGTAGCCGGGCATGAGCATCTTAGAACAATTCAACAGCGCGGACCAGGCGGCGCAGCTGCGCGCAAGCCGCGCACGCTCGCGCGCCCTGACGCAGGATCTGCGCGGCGGGCAATTGTTCGGCCCGCGCCTGCCTATAGTGAACCCGGTGTTATGGGAACTCGGCCACATCGCCTGGTTTCAGGAGCGTTGGTGCCTGCGCCTGCGCAACGACGGCTCGCTCGCGGCATCGCTCATGCCCGATGCCGATGCCCTATACGATTCGGCCGCAATTGCGCACGACTTGCGCTGGGACCTGGCGCTGCCCGCGCTCGAGGCCACGCTCACCTTCCAGGATCGGGTGCTGGATCTGGTGCAGGAGCGCATGCAGCGCGAATCCGACAACCCGCGCCTGGCGTATTTCGTGCAACTGGCGGCATTTCACGAGGACATGCACGCCGAAGCGTTTCATTACACGCGCCAGACCCTGGCCTATGACGCGCCGCAATTGCCGTTGTCGGAGGTGAGCAGCGACACCCGGGCGCCGGCCGCATCGGGAGGCGATGCGGCCATCCCCGGCGGGCGCTACTTGCTGGGCGCGCGTCGCGGGCCGGAATTTGTATTCGACAATGAGAAATGGGAGCACCCGGTCGAGGTCCGGCCGTTCCTGATCGCGCGCTGCGCCGTCAGCAACGCCGAGTACCTCGGATTCGTGGAGGATCGCGGCTATTTGCGTCGCGAATTCTGGTCCGAAGCGGGTTGGCGCTGGCTGCAGCAGACCGGGGTGCAGGCGCCGCACTACTGGCGCAAGCAGGACGGCCAGTGGCAGCGGCGGCGCTTCGACGCATGGGCGCCGCTGTCCTTGTACGAACCGGTCATCCACGTGAGTTGGCATGAGGCGCAGGCTTACTGCCGTTACGCCGGTCGGCGCCTGCCGACCGAGGCCGAATGGGAAATCGCTGCAAGCTGCACCGGCACGCCGGAGCGGCGCCGCTACCCGTGGGGCGATGCCCCCGCCGATGTCCGGCGCGCAAATCTGGAAGGCAATGCACCGATCGCGGTCGACGCGCTGCCGGCGGGGGCGAGCGCATACGGCTGCCGCCAGTTGATCGGCAATGTGTGGGAATGGACCGGCACCGATTTCGGACCCTATCCGGGCTTCGAGCCCGATCCCTACAAGGAATACTCGCAACCCTGGTTCGGTACGCACCAGGTTCTGCGCGGCGGCAGCTTCGCCACGCCGGCAAGGCTGATCCGCAATACCTGGCGCAATTTCTATACGCCGGACCGCCACGACATATTCGCCGGGCTGCGCACTTGCGCGATCGAGACATGAAACTGATACGTTCGCGCGACAACGCGCGCTTCAAGACCTTGCGTGAGCTTGCCACCTCCACCCGCGAGCGGCGCAAAGCGGGTCTGGCCCTGCTCGACGGCGTGCATCTGATCGCGGCCTACCGCGCCAGCGGCGGCGTGCCCGAGCAGCTGATTCTCAGTGAACGCGCGGCGGCGAACCCGGAGGCGGCGCAGCTCGCAGCGGGCGCCTCCGGCCAGGGCGTGCTGGTGCTCGCCGATTCACTGTTCGACGACGTTGCCCAGGTCGCGACCCCGACCGGCATTGTCGCGCTGATACGCACGCCCAAACCGGGGCCGCTGCCGGGCACGATCGAGCACTGCGTGATGCTGGAAAACATCCAGGACGCCGGCAACCTCGGCTCCATCCTGCGCAGCGCCGCGGCAGCCGGAATCCGCACGATCCTGCTGTCCCAGGGCTGTGCGTTTTCCTGGTCGCCCAAAGTGCTGCGCGCCGGGATGGGCGCGCATTTCAGCCTCGATATTTTCGACAACGTCGATCTTGCTGCCGCTGCGCGGCGGCTGTCGGGCCGGCTGATCTGCACCAGCGGCCGTGCGCGCAAATCGCTTTACGCCGCCGATTTGCGCGGCCCGCTCGCCTGGGTGTTCGGCAACGAAGGCGCCGGAGTGAGCGCGGAATTGAGCGCTGCTGCGGCCGAGCAGTTGCGCATCCCCATGTCGGGGAAGACCGAGTCGCTCAATGTTGCCGCGGCGGCGGCAATTTGCCTGTTCGAGCAGGTGAGGCAACAGGATAAGAACTGCTAGCCCTTGCTTTTCGAGCGCATCAGGCGCTGTTTCTCCCGGTCCCAATCGCGCTTTTTCTCGGTCTCGCGCTTGTCGTGCTGTTTCTTGCCGCGGGCGAGTCCGATTTCGATCTTGATCCGGCCGTTCTTGTAATGCATGTCCAGCGGCACCAGCGTGTAACCGGAGCGCTCCACCTTGCCGATCAGGTGCTGGATTTCCTCGTTGTGCAGCAGCAGCTTGCGCGTGCGCACCGGGTCCGGATTGATGTGGGTCGAGGCCGTGGGCAGGGCGCTGATGTGGCCGCCGACCATGTAGATCTCAGCGCCGCGGATGAGCACATAAGCGTCCTTGAGTTGCACCCGTCCGGAGCGTATCGCTTTGGCCTCCCAACCCTGCAGGACCAGGCCGGCTTCGTAGCGCTCCTCGATGAAATAATCGTGAAACGCCTTCTTGTTTTGTGCGATCGACATGGGAGCAGTATTGGTACAATCGGTCAATTTTAACAGTTGCGCTGCGTTTTCATGGCCATCGTGGAAAAATCAGTTCTGGTCGGCCACAGCGCGGCCAAGATGTACGCTCTGGTCGAGGACGTCGAGGCTTATCCGCAGTTTCTGCCCTGGTGCAGCGGCGCCGAGGTGCGCCGGCTCGATGCGCATCGGGCGGTGGCCACCCTGCACGTCAACTATCACGGCCTGCGCCAGCAGTTCACCACCGAGAATCGCATGGACGAGGCGGCTCTGATTGAAATGAAGCTGGTCGACGGCCCGTTCAAACATCTGGACGGCTTCTGGCGCTTCCTGCCGCTTGCCGAGCGGGCGTGCAAAATCGAATTCCGCTTGAGCTACGAACTATCCGGCAAGCTAATGGAAAAGCTCGCCGGACCGGTGTTCAATCACATCGCGAACACCTTTGTCGAAGCGTTCGTCAAACGTGCCCAGACGCGATACGGATCGGGTTGAGCATGCGCGTCGAGGTGATCTACGCCTTGCCGCACCGGCAGGAGCGCGTATTGCTCGATCTGGCGCCAGGCAGCACCGTGCTGGACGCCGTTCGGGCGAGCGGCCTGCTGCAGCGCCTGCCGCAGATCGAGGCCGGCCAATTCGGCGTGTGGGGCAGGGTGGTCACTGCGGAGACACGGCTGCGCGATCGGGACCGCGTGGAAATCTACCGGCGTTTGATCGCCGATCCAAAGGATGTGCGGCGCGCGCGCGCCGCGAAGGCCAGAAGGTAAGTCTTACTTGCAGGCCGCGGCAGCTTCCTGCTGCGCCTTGGCTAATTCCTGCCCAATCTGCTGCTCGTCCAGAAACACGCGCTCGCCCTTGCTGTCGATCCGCTGCTGCCGCCCGCCTAACTGCAATGCGGCGACCGCTGCGTTGGCGCGCCTGCAGTGCTCTTCCTTGTCACGCGCTTGCGCCTGCTTTTTTTCATCTACATCCTGCGCTTTGCTCGCCTCCAACTGGCGCTTGCGGAAGGCTTGCTCCTGTTCGGCCGCCGTCTTGGGCCCGGCTTTGGCCGCATCCTTCCCTGCCCCAGCCTTGGCCTCGCTTGGCGCGGGCGCGGCAGGCCCCGGAGGGGGCGCGCGCAGCTTTTCCGTCTTGATGTTGCTCGGCGGTGGCTTGTCGGAATACTGCACCTTGCCTTTCTCATCCACCCACTTGTACATCTGCGCCGATGCAGGCAGGGCCACACACAGGGCCAGCGCTATTGCCACCGAAAGTCGTTTCATATGGGCTTGCCTTCCATTTGCTCAATTAATTCAAAAATAACGGCTTTCCGCTGCCGCGTCAATTAGCCTTAACGCGCCAACCCGGTTGCGGTTTCAGGGGGCAGTTAATTTGACGGCCCGGGACAGGCGCGTATAATGCCGCTTTGCGGCTAGGAGTTTTACCATGCGCGTCATTCAGAAAGCGCTGACTTTCGACGATGTCCTGCTCGTCCCCGCCCATTCGACCGTCCTCCCGCGCGATGTTTCCCTCAAAACCCGCCTGACGCGCAAGATCAAACTCAATATTCCACTGGTGTCTGCGGCGATGGACACGGTCACCGAAGCGCGGCTCGCAATCGCCATTGCCCAGGAAGGCGGAATCGGCGTTATCCACAAGAACCTCAATCCCAAGGCGCAGGCAGCCGAGGTGCTGAAGGTCAAGCGCTTCGAGTCGGGCGTGCTGCGCGATCCGATGACCGTTTCGCCGGATATCACGGTGCGCGAGCTGCTCGCGTTGACCCAGCAGTACAAGGTATCGGGTTTTCCCGTGGTCAATCAGGGCAAGGTGGTCGGCATAGTCACCAACCGCGACTACCGCTTCGAAACCAATCTGGACGCCCCGGTACGCAGCATCATGACGCCGCGCGAGCGCCTGATTTACGTCAAGGAAAGTGCCAGTCCCGAGGAAGCGCGCGCGTTGCTGCACAAGCACCGGTTGGAGCGCGTGCTGGTGGTCAACGGCAGCTTCGAGCTGCGCGGCCTGGTAACGGTGAAGGACATCCTCAAGGCGACCGAGCATCCGCTCGCCAGCAAGGACGAACAAGGCAAGCTGCTGGTCGGCGCAGCCGTCGGCGTGGGCGAGGGCACGGAAGAGCGGGTCGAGCATCTGGTCGAGGCCGGCGCCGACGTGATCGTGGTCGATACGGCGCACGGTCACGCCCAGGGCGTGCTCGATCGCGTGCGCTGGGTCAAGAAGAATTTCCCCAACGTGGAAGTCGTCGGCGGCAACATCGCGACGACTTCAGGCGCCAAAGCCCTGGTCGACCATGGCGCTGATGGCATCAAGGTGGGTATTGGGCCTGGATCAATTTGCACCACGCGGGTCATCGCCGG
>Ga0315281_10002718_pt1 | contig 26187 bp, 26 predicted proteins | sample YL17G07_0_MG_FD_204540 | JGI IMG/M metagenome (GOLD analysis project Ga0315281, IMG submission 204540) | Sediment microbial communities from Yellowstone Lake, YNP, Wyoming, USA - YL17G07_0 | ecosystem: Environmental > Aquatic > Freshwater > Lake > Sediment | place: USA: Wyoming | collected... | reverse complement strand
CGCGCGCACCTCCACTCAGGCGCTCACCCAGGTGACATTGCCTTACGTGCTGCTACTTGCCAACCAGGGCTGGCAAGCTGCGCTCCGGAACAATCCCACGCTACGTAGCGGGCTGAATCTGTGTATGGGGCAGGTAACCCACGCTGCAGTGGCGGAAGACCTGGGTTATCCATGCGTTGCTCCGGAGTTGGTGCTGGACAAGGCGTGACGGTGAGCTTAGCTTTGCAGGGTGGGCACCGCCCACCAACAAATCATCTGAAACACTATAGTAGCGCGGCTTGGTGGGCGGTGCCCATTACCCTTCATAAACGGGCTAACAAGGTGTTGTCACATAGCCGTCAATAAAACACCCCTCCTTGATTTAAAACACCTTATTTCGACCCTCGCTCCAATTCAAACTTTTGGGGCCGCATTTTTCATGATTTCTGCTAGCCTGGAAAGATCGATGCCAATGGCATTCGCATATCACTGATAAACAAGCAATAATTGTCGATTTTTTTTACGGTCACTCTTCCCGCATAATTAAAATGCCTTTGTCATTTAATGACGTTGTTATTTTATTACAAACGGGTAGATATCATTGAAATATAATGTATCCTTCTCAAGGACTGTATTGAACAGTTTCTCAGTGCAGCATTGCTTCATGAATCCATGCTTCATTAATTTAACCCCGCAACAATAATAACTGGAGGTTCAACATAATGCAGTTCAAGAAGAAGTTATTGCTCAGCGCCATGCTGAGCGCCGCAGTGGCCGTCCCGGCCTACGCGGATGGTCAAATCACCATCATTCAAACCGGCGATTTCCACGGTCACTTAACTGCCCGCCCGAATCTGCGCAGTAACGCAGACTATCCAGGCCAAATGGTCGGCGGTCTGGCGCGAGTTGCAGCGAAGATCAAAGAAATTCAGGCAGGCAAAGGCGGTGCGGGCAATACGCTGGTGCTGCATACCGGCGACACCATTCAAGGTTCCGGCGAAGCACTTTATACGAAAGGCCAAGCCATCGTCGACGTCGTCGACATGCTCGGCATCGATGGCTATGCGCCTGGCAACTGGGATTTTGTCTATGGCCCGGGACGCTTCAAGGATTTATTCGCGACCAGTTTAAACCCGAATCTTCCGTCGCTCCCAGAGCAGGCAGAAGGCAAAGTCGTTGCTCCACCTTTCGGCACGCGTTGGGGTGGTGTGGCGTCTAATTTGTATATCACCAGTGTCAGTGCAGCCGCACCGAAAGACCCAACCGCGAGCGATTCCGAGCAAGGCGCCAACCTGACGCAAGCCGAATATGACACCCACGCGAATTGGTATGCCAACAGGGGCCAACGCGTATTGCCACCGTATGCCATCCGTGACATCAATGGCGTGAAGGTTGGTATCCTGGGTTGCACCACCAGCCGCGGCCCGCAAGTCGTTGGAAAATGGGTGACCGAAGGTCTGACCTTCACCGATTGTTCGGTTGAAGCGCCTAAGTTCGCTAAAGAACTGCGCGATGCAGGTGCGGAAGTGGTCGTATTGCTGTCCGAAATTGAAATCGGCCGCAACATCCAGCTCGCCAAGAAACTTGCTGCTGGCCACCACATCGACTTGATCCTGAACTCGGACATGCATGAAGAAGTTCTGCATCCGATCGAAGTTACAGATCTTGATAACAAAACAACCTGGATCATTGAAGCAGGTCAAGACGGCACCTTGGTAGGTGAGGTAACGTTGTCGGTACAGGCAGGTCAAGTGACCGGCATGAACCACGCCGCGCATCGCATCGACGATCGCATCGTGGAAGATGTAGCCGTTGCCAACAAAGTGGCGCAGGTCCGCGCACCTTTTAATGAAAGCTTCGATGCAACGATTCCTTGCGATTCCAACAGCCCCTACTGGAACTCCTTCACCGAAGCAACCTGTTTGACCGGTTCGCTGAACGATGTCGTTGGTTCCACACAGGTTGCTCTGCATCGCAGCAACTACTCCAACGAAGTCATGCCGGCCGTCGTCGAAGGCAGCTCACATGACTTCATCGCTGATGCGATGCGTTGGTGGGCGAAGTCCGATATGGCGACCGTACGTGGCTTCCGTTATGGCACCCATGTCGCACCGGGCCCAATCACGCGTAATGATCTGTTCCACTTCACGCCAATTGGTCCTCGCGTAGGCAAGGTTTCGCGCATCTCGGCGAACCAGTTGCGTAACCAGATCGACAACTCGTCCCTGGCCGTGTTCAGCAGCAATCCAAACTCGCCTGTGACGCCGCGTCCTAACTACAACAACGCGGTTTACGCACCGGGTGGCGATAAAGCTGGTCAATCCCCAGGCGCTGGTTTGCCGGTATTGGGTTTGGCGGGTAATTCGCTGGGTTGGGGTGGTGGCTGGTTGTTTGCCTACAGTGCCGACGGCTTCCATGTGGACTTTGATCCGTACTTCACACCGAGCTGGCAAGCAATAAAGGCCAACGGTGCTGCAGGTTCGGGTATTGATTTGGGTCTCAACTCGCAGACTGCAACCCCGCCCACCGATACATCGCGTGCGCGTAATCTCACTGTAAAAATGCCGTGCAGTTCATTGCCCGCGCAAGATAAATTGAGGCACGAAGTTGGGTCGAATGGCGAGACCAAGGATGCTGTTACTGGTCTGTATCCAGTTGGCACCAATGTCATTACTCTCAATAACGACGTGACCTGCGGAACAGGCGGCACGGGGTACGGAGTAACCGTCATCACGAAAGCGAAGGACGGGGTGTACATGCCAAGCTGGACGGCAAACTACACCAATGGCTTGGTCAAGAGCGCGTTTTCGGCTTCGCTGGGGTACACCAATAACTCACGTATTGATAGCCTCGCTACAGATGCTACCACTGCGTGCACCAAGGTTACTTCTCCAACCGGTGTTGTTACATTCACTGCCAATACATGCGGCTACACGCCATTTCTGTTGAACGCGGACGGATGGCAGTTCCTTCGTGGCACTCCTAACCAGCCTGACACGGCTTTTACGGTGAACCAGCACTTCAAGGCGCCTTTGTTTACGGCAGCGGGCTATTGGTACAAGCAAAGCCCCAATACCGTTAACAACTGCAACAACTGCTATCCGATGGGTCGGAACACCACAGTCGGCAATGCAAATGCAGCGTATGTGTTACCGGTGAACGTTGATGAGAACGGCAATGCCTCGTTGGATGCCAATGGAAATCCGGTGTACCAGCGTGATGCAAACAACAACATCGTGATCGGCGCTGACAACAAACCTTTGGTTGCTGGCGCTCCGATCGACCTGACCATGGTTATTGAGAAGTACTTGGCCTCTCTCGGTGGCGAAGTCAACGCGACCAACCTGATCTTGAATCGCATCAACTTGACGCAACCGCTGCCTGCCAACCCCAGCTTCCCAGTCATGCAACCGCTATGCGGCACGATTGGCCAGCCAGTAGGTGGCAACGTTTGCCCATAACAAGTTAGCAACACAGTAGTCGCAATACCCTAACCGCCGGGTGCTTATGCACCCGGCGGTTTTTTTTCGCAGGATGGGGCGAGCGCAGCGATACCCATCATCCACCGCTTATCGTTCCAGAACGGTCTGCCTGATATCCATGATTCCGCATTGATGGGTATCGCTGCGCTCAACCCATCCTACCGTATGCTTGTTTACTCGCCCCCCTCCCTTCACCCCAATACTTGCACGCCGCACGTGGTTGAAACATCAGGCCCTGCGGGGGATAATGCCGCATTAGCCGACGTTAATAACCAAGTCCCATGGAAAACTACCTACTCATTCTGATCGGCACCGTCTTCGTCAACAACATCGTGTTGGTGAAGATCCTTGGTCTGTGCCCGTTCATGGGCGTGTCCAAGCGGCTGGAAACGGCCATCGGCATGGGCGCGGCCACGACCTTTGTACTCACCCTCGGCTCCGGTTCCAGTTACCTCATCAATCAATATCTGCTCGGGCCGGACCTGGCCTATTTGCGCACCTTGTCGTTCATCGTGGTGATTGCGGGCATTGTGCAGTTCACCGAGATGTTCGTGCGCAAGGCCAGCCCGCCGCTGTACCAGGTGCTGGGCATTTACCTGCCGCTGATTACCACCAACTGCGCGGTATTGGGTATCCCGCTGCTGAATGTGCAGGAGAAGCACAACTTCATGCAGTCGCTGTTTTTCGGCATGGGCGGGGCAATCGGGTTCTCGCTGGCGCTGGTGCTGTTCGCCGGTTTGCGCGAACGGCTGGAGGCGGCCGACGTGCCGGTGGTGTTTCGCGGTTCGGCCATCGCCATGGTCACGGCGGGGTTGATGAGCCTGGCGTTCATGGGTTTTGCCGGGCTGGTGCGATGAAGCGTTGCTCTCTCGCTGTGACTTCCTGACATGCTGTCCGCCCTGCTCGTTATTTCCGGACTCGCTGTGGTGCTGGGCGCAGTGCTCGGCTATGCCTCGATCAAGTTCAGGGTCAAGGAAAACCCGCTGGTGGAAAAGATCGATGCGATCCTGCCCCAGACACAGTGCGGCCAATGCGGCTTCCCCGGCTGCAAGCCTTATGCCACAGCCATCGCAGCGGGTGAAGCGGACATTAACCAGTGCCCGCCCGGCGGCGAGGAAGGCATCCAGAAGCTGGCTGAATTGCTGGGGGTCGAAGCCAAGCCCCTCAACGCCGAACACGGCGAACCCAAGCCCAAGTCAGTAGCGGTGATCGATGAGCAGGTGTGCATCGGCTGCACCCTGTGCATCCAGGCGTGTCCGGTGGACGCTATCCTGGGCGCGGCGAAGCAGATGCATACGGTGATCGCCGTCGAGTGCACCGGCTGCGAATTATGCGTCCCGCCCTGCCCAGTGGATTGCATCAGCATGCAGCCCATCCCCGAGGAAATCGGCAACTGGAAATGGAAATATCCGGTGTACTCGCTCAAGGCCGCGTCATGAAAGGGTGGCCGTGAGAACCTTGCATACCTTCAACGGCGGAGTGCATCCGGCGCAGCATAAGGACGAATCGAATCGCCACGCGATCGCGCCGGTGCCGCTACCGCCACTACTGACCATTCCGCTGCACCAGCACATCGGCAACAGCGCCATACCGCTGGTCAAACCCGGCGACCACGTATTGAAGGGCCAGATGATCGGCCAGGCCGATGGTTACGTCTCGGCCGCGGTGCACGCTTCGACTTCCGGTACAGTGCGCGCCGTGGAAATGCACGCCATGCCGCACCCATCCGGTTTGCCCGATCTGTGCATCACGCTGGAGCCGGACGGCGAGGAGCGCCGGATCGAACATGGCGCGCTCGATTACAGGGAAATGGACCCGAGCGCCCTGCGCAACCGGCTGCGCGATGCAGGGGTGGTGGGCTTGGGAGGCGCGGTGTTTCCCAGCTTCATCAAGCTCAACCCGTCCTCCAAACAAAAACTGCAGACTCTGATTCTCAACGGCGCCGAATGCGAACCGTGGATCACTTGCGACGATATGTTGATGCGCGAACGAGCGGGGGAAATCATCAAGGGCATCGAGGTGATGGCCTTCATGTTGCGCCCGGAAGAAATATTGGTCGGCATTGAGGACAACAAGCCCGAAGCCATTGCTGCCATGCGCGCAGCCTGTGCCCAGTCATCCCTGCCCATCGAAGTGGTGGCAGTGCCCACTATTTATCCGGGCGGCGGCGCCAAGCAGTTGATCAAGGTCCTCACCGGCAAGGAGCCGCCCTCCGACGGACGCTCCACCGACATCGGCGTGCAATGCTTCAACGTCGCCACCGCCTACACTATTCACCGTGCTGTGAACTTCGGTGAGCCGGTCATTTCGCGCATCGTCACCATCACCGGCAATGTGGCGCAACCGCAGAATTTCGAGGCCCTGATCGGCACTCCCGTCGAACATCTGGTTGCTCTCGCAGGTGGAGCCAAGAGCAACACCAATGACTACATCATGGGCGGCCCCATGATGGGCCACAGCCTGCCCTCGCCGCAGGTGCCGGTAGTGAAAGCCACCAATTGCATTATCGCCGGCTCGCCTGCACTGTTCCAACCGGCGCCGCCCGCCATGCCCTGTATCCGTTGCAGCCGCTGCGCCGAAGCCTGCCCGGCCGAGTTGCAGCCAATGGACCTGTACTGGTTCGCGCGCGGCAAGAACTTCGGCAAGGCGCAGGAATATTCATTGTTCGACTGCATCGAATGCGGTTGCTGCACCTACGTCTGCCCCAGCAACATTCCGCTGGTGCAGTATTACCGCTTTGCCAAAAGCGAAATCTGGGCACGCGAAAAAGAAAAAGAGGCGGCGGATCTCGCGCGCGAGCGCCACGAGTTTCGCCAGTTCCGCCTGGAACGGGACAAGCAGGAGCGAGCCGAAAAACTGGCGCAGAAGGCTGCTTCCAAAATCGAGACACTTGCTGCCAGCGGCGAGCCCGACATGGATGCCAAGAAAGCATCAATCCTGGCCGCAGTCGAACGGGCCAAAGCAAAGAAGGCTGGAATCACGCCGCAGAACGTTGACAATTTGCCTCCCGAAAAATTGAAGGAGATCGCAGAAATCGAAGCGCGCCGAGCCAAGCTGCGGCAAGCGGCGCATCAGCCGATGCCGACTGAATCATCGGGGGGGGAGGGATGATGGCGGCGTTGCCATCTTGTTCCTCCCCCCTCAAGGGGGAGGCTAGGAGGGGGATGGGGTTGGTGTCCACGGAATTCAAACCCATCCCCACCCCGGCCCTCCCCTTGAAGGGGAGGGAAAGGCGCGTCATGCTTTATTACCTGATGAACACAGCAAGGACCCGATGAACTCACCCTACGTCGCGCAAGCCCCCAGCGTCAGCGTCATCATGCTTAAAGTGCTGCTGGCGCTGCTGCCTGCTGTTGCCGCCTATGTCTGGTTTTTCGGACCGGCGATTCTGGTCAGCTTGACCCTGGCCAGCGTCACGGCACTCGCTTCCGAAGCAATCATGCTCAAGCTGCGCAAGGTGCCGGTCAAACCGTTTCTGCTCGACGGCAGCGCGGTGGTCACCGCCTGGCTGATTGCCCTTTCCATTCCGCCGCTGGCGCCGTGGTGGCTGATCGTGGTCGGCACCGCGTTTGCCATCGTGGTAGCCAAACAACTCTACGGCGGGCTGGGTAACAATCTGTTCAACCCGGCCATGGTCGGGTACGCGGTGCTGATTATTTCGTTCCCGGTGCAAATGACGCAATGGCCGACCCCTGCCGCGCTGGCTGCCGCTCATCTGGATTTCGGCCAGGTACTGCATTACCTGTTCGGCGGCTTATTGCCGGATGGAATGAAGCTCGACGCCCTGACCATGGCCACCCCGCTCGACACGCTCAAGACTCAACTCAAACTCCAGCACAGCGTGGGCGAGATTACACAAATGCCGATTTTCGGTTATCTGGGCGGCAGCGGCAGCGAAATCGTGGCCTTGGGTTATCTGCTCGGCGGCTTGTACTTGTGGCAGCAGCGCATCATCGCCTGGCATGTTCCGGTGGCCTTCCTCGGTTCGTTGTTCCTGATAGCTGGCGCGTTCCACCTGGCGAACGGCGCGCATTACCCGGCGCCGTGGTTCCACCTGGCCAGCGGCGGCGCCATGCTGTGCGCTTTCTTCATCGCCACCGACCCGGTCACCGGCCCCACCACGCCCAAGGGCAAACTGTATTTTGGTGCGGGGATTGGTCTGCTCACCTACCTGATCCGCACCTTCGGCGGCTACCCGGACGGGGTGGCATTCGGCGTGCTGATCATGAACATCTGCGTGCCGCTGATCGACGTTTACACCCAGCCGCCGGTATTCGGCAAGAAAGGCAAAACAGGCTCCACCCAAGGCGAGTCGAAATGAGAACGGCGCTGTCCATCTCCTCGCGCACCGCTGGCGTCCTGCTGATCTTCGCCGTCGTTGGCACCGCGCTGCTGGCCTATACTTTCAGCATCACGCGCACGACTATCGAACACAACGAGGAACTGGCCAAGCTGGCTCTGATCAACCAGGCACTGCCTGCGGATTTGTACGACAACGACCTGATCAGGGATGTGCTCATGTTGCCGGCCGACCCGCTGCTCGGTACCGATGAACCCACCCCGGCTTATCGCGCCACCCTCAAGGGCCAACCGGCAGCGCTGGTGCTGGAAGCTATCGCGCCCGACGGCTATAGTGGCAAGATCAAACTGCTGGTCGCGATCCGCGCCAACGGCGAAATTTCCGGGGTGCGCGTGGTGGCGCACAGCGAGACCCCGGGGCTGGGCGATTACATCGACATTCTGCGAGACGACTGGATCAAGCATTTCGACCGCCGCTCTGCTGCCGAATATAAAGCCGAAGATTGGCAGGTGAAAAAGGATGGCGGTAAATTCGATTACATGACTGGCGCCACCATTACGCCGCGCGCCGTGGTCAAAGCGGTGTACAAGGCGCTGCAATATTTCGAGCAGCACCGCGCTGCGCTGTTTGTCACTGGCAGTGATGCGCACCAAGACCGCACCCCCCTCCCAACTCCCTCGCCCCCCCAGGAGCGGGATACAATTAACACTTCTCCTGACGGAAAAAAATTCGGCTTAGGATTGCGCGAAGGAGATGCAGGTTCGCTGCGCAAGTTTCACGTTGAACCCCAGGAGGCCAAACCATGAGTCTTGCCGACTACTCAAAAATCGTCAAAAACGGTCTGTGGACCCAGAACACCGGCGTCGTGCAATTGCTCGGCATGTGCCCGCTGCTCGCCATCAGCACCTCGGTGGTTAACGCTCTGGGGCTGGGGATCGCCACCGCAATCGTGATGAGTTTGAGCAACGGTGCCGTATCCGCAGTACGTAACGTAGTGCCGCATGAAGTCCGCATCCCGGTATTCATCCTGATCATCGCGGTGCTGGTGACGGTGATCCAGTTCGTCATGAACGCCTTCGTCCATCCCCTGTATCTGGTACTGGGCATCTTCATCCCCCTCATCGTCACCAACTGCATCGTGCTGGCGCGTGTTGATTCCTTCGCCTCCAAAAATCACGTACTGCCCGCCATGCTGGATGGTCTGATGATGGGCCTGGGCCTGACCGTGGTGCTGGTGATGCTAGGGGCAATACGTGAGGTTGCCGGCCACGGCACACTGCTGGCCGGCCTCGACCTGGCGCTCGGCCCTTCCGCCAAACAGTTCGTGATTACCGTGCTGCCCGGCTACAAAGGCTTCCTGCTCGCGATCCTGCCGCCCGGCGCTTTCATCGGCTTGGGGCTCTTGATCGCAGGAAAGAATTATCTGGATCAGCGGGCTGCGGCTAAGCAAACGATTCACCCCCAGCGGGTAGAAGTCGCTGCCACTTAGCCAAACCTAAATATTCTGTTTGACAGATCCCGTACTGCAGAATACTCTAGAGCATGATTCATTCTTTTTCATGTGCAGACACCGAGGCGTTATTCAGCAGCCGCGCTGTACCCCGGTTCAGGAACATCGAACGGGTTGCACGGCGCAAGCTGCTCCAGCTCCAAGCTGCCAGTGAACTGAACAGTTTGAGGGTGCCTCCCGGAAATCAACTGGAAGCCCTCAAGGGCGACCGCAAAGGACAGCACAGCATCCGCATCAACGATCAATGGCGGGTGTGTTTTGAATGGCGAGGAGATGGCGCGCACCAAGTGGAAATCGTTGACTACCACTAAGCCGAATTGCGAAGGAGCACAACATGACCAAATTACTTGATGAAATTCACCCCGGCGAAATTCTTCTTGAAGAATTCATGAAGCCGCTAGGCATCACCGCGCGCCAGCTAGCCGCCGATATCGATGTATCGCCGAGCCGCATCAGCGACATTGTGAATGGAGCACGGCCCATTACTGCCGACACCGCATTACGTCTGGGACTGTATTTCAGTATGGAACCTCGCTACTGGATTAACTTGCAGAGCGAATACGACGTGCGTATGGCAACGCGCACCCTTAAAGACAAGATCGCTCCGCGCATTCGCACATTCCACCGCGCTGCCGCTTGATCGTCCCAGGGGCGCATCAGATCCACCTTGTTAGTCGCAATCCTTAATAATGAACGCCGAGAAACGCCACGAAATCTTTACCCGCTTCCAGGCAGCGAATCCTCACCCCACCACCGAACTGGTCTATAGCACCCCATTCGAGTTGCTGGTGGCGGTAATCCTGTCGGCGCAAGCGACCGACAAGAGCGTGAATCTGGCGACAAGGGAACTGTTCCGGGTCGCCCCAACACCGCAGAAAATGCACGCGCTGGGCCAGGAAAAACTGGAAAGCTACATCAACCGCATCGGCCTCTACCACAGCAAAGCCAAACACCTGATTGAAACCTGCCGCATTCTCGCGGAGCAGCACGGGGGCAAGGTACCGGACGACCGCGAAGCACTGGAAAAGCTGCCGGGCGTGGGCCGTAAGACCGCCAACGTGGTGCTCAATACCGCCTTCGGCCACCCCACCATCGCGGTGGACACCCACATCTTCCGCGTCGCCAACCGTACCGGCATCGCACCGGGCAAGAACGTGCAAGAGGTGGAAAAGAAACTGCTAAAATTCGTGGAGCCACAGTTTCAACACGATGCGCACCACTGGTTGATTCTGCACGGCCGCTACGTGTGCATGGCACGCAAACCGAAATGCCCGGAGTGTTTGATCAGCGATTTGTGCGAGTTCAAACAGAAAAGCGAATAGACAGGATTTACAGGATTTTTCAGGACTAACAAAACCGCAGACTTGAATTTCAAACGCCGGCGTTACCCACGAAGCTAACTTAACAATAAGGCCATTGCCTGAATCCTGTAAATCCTGAAAAATCCTGTAAATCCTGTCCATTTGCCCTTAACCCAATGACCATCGCCACCGGCCTAGCCATAGGCCACCCCGCCAGCCCAGACCTCGCCGCGCAAGCCGTAGCGCAAGCCATGCAGCGCGCCGGGTTGACGGTCGCCAACAGTGTGTTGTTGTTCCTCACCCCGGACTTCGCGCGCGAACCGGAGTTGGCGCTATTGGCAGCATCGCGCGCCAGCAATTGCACCCAGATCATCGGCTGCTCTGCGGCGGGAATTTTCACCGAGCAAGAATGGGTGCTGGACTCGCCCGCTGCTGCGGCCATGGTGTTCGGCGGCGATATTTCCCTCGCCCCGGCAACGGCACCCGCAGCGGATGATTTGATCCTCTCCCTGGCTGCCCCCAACGCAGTCGACACCACCTGGCTCGATGGCCCCGGTATGCGCTTCGGCGGCGTGTCGGGCGATGCCAACGGACAAGGCCCGTTCAAGGTGTGGCGCGGCGCCAAGGTCAGCTCCAACGGGCGCTGCGAAACCGTGTTGCACGGTGTGCGCGGCCGGGTGGACGTATCGCAGGGCATACGCGCCCTGAGCCAACCTATGGAAATCACCCAGGCCAGCGGCCACGACGTGATCAGCCTGGGAAGTCAGCCCGCGCTCAACGTGCTGGAACGTGAACTGCCATTGGATGTACGCAACATGGAACGCATCCCGTTGCATCTGCTGATGGCTGGCGTGGTGTTTGGCGATCCCGCCTCCGCCATCGACCAAGGCCGCTTCCGCCTCGCGCCTATCATTTCCGCCAACACCGACGACCGTTCCGTGACAATCTCGGCACGGCTCTCCCCCGGCGAGCAGATGTTCTGGGCAGTACGCCAGCCGCTGGCGGCGGAACGCGACATGCGTTTGACCATCGACCGCATGCAACAAGGCATGGACACTGCGCCAGAATTCGGCCTGCTGTTCCCGTGCATGGGGCGCGGCCCCTATTTTTATGGCGGCATCGACCGCGATCTGGAGTTGGTCAAACAGCGCTTTCCCGGCATGCCTTTGATTGGCTTCTACGGTAACGGCGAGATTGGCCCCCTCAACGGCACCAACCAATTGCTGCAATACTCGGCAGTGTTAGGACTCTTTACCCATGTTTAACCCCAGCCGCGATCAAGCCCGACAATTTCTGTTCGACTCCTGGCGCAAACACAAGTACCGCGAGCCACTGGTTGGGCTGGAAGCCGTGGTGGTGGATGTCATTTCACGCCACCCGGAGTATCACAAAATACTCGATGCGCCCGAGCGCTACGCCGACCGCGATTATTTGCCGGAAGCTGGGGAAACAAACCCCTTTCTGCACTTGAGCATGCATCTGGCGATCGAAGAGCAACTTTCCATCGACCAGCCCCCCGGCATCAAAGGCCACTACCAGCGGCTATGCACAAAACTCGGCGACCCCCACGCTGCCCAGCACATTGTGATGGACTGTCTGGCGGAAATGATCTGGCAGGCGCAGCGTTACAACACGCCACCGGACAGTAAGCTTTATCTCGATTGCCTGGGTAAGCATGCGGTGTAAGGTGGACACCACCCACCGGGAACCTGTTAATCGAAAGTTGGTGGGCGGTGCATACCCTACAATTTGCGCCAATCCCGAGAATATTAGATAATACTGAAATTCAAAAATCACCAGACCGGACAACCCCTTGAAAGACTTACTCGCCTGCAACCTCTGGCTCTACAAAGTATTTCCATTCCTGCGCTGGTGGTCTAAAACCAACAAGGAAACCCATCGCGCTGACTTGTTGGCAGGTTTGACCGGGGCAATGATCGTGCTGCCGCAGGGAGTGGCGTTCGCCACCATCGCCGGCATGCCGCCGGAATACGGCTTGTACGCCGCGATGGTGCCGGCGGTGATCGGCGCCTTGTTCGGCTCCAGCTGGCATCTGGTATCGGGGCCGACCACCGCCATTTCCATCGCGGTATTCGCCTCGGTCTCCCCATTTGCCGAACCGGGCAGCGCGCATTTCATCGGTCTGGTGCTGACGCTGACTTTCCTCACCGGTTTGTTCCAGCTCATCATGGGATTGGCACGCATGGGCGTGCTGGTGAATTTCATTTCGCATACTGTGGTGATCGGGTTCACTGCGGGCGCTGCCATGTTGATCGCCTCCAGCCAGATACGCAGTTTCTTCGGCATCAACATACCTCGCGGCACGCCGTTTCACGAGACCATTTACCAGTTATTCGTACAGTTCGGCGACATCAGCCCTTACGTCCTCACCGTCGGGCTGATTACCCTTTTTTCCGGGATCGCCTTCAAGAAATTCTTCCCGAAATTCCCCTATATGATCGCCGCCATGATCATCGGCAGCTTGGCCGCTTTGGGATTGACTCATTACTTCGGTCTGGAAACAACTCACATCAAAACCATTGGCGCGCTACCGGCGGGTCTGCCCCCCCTGTCGCATCCAGATTTCTCCTTGGCCGCAATCAAACAGGTGTTCTTCAGCTCCCTGGTAGTCACCATACTGGCGCTGACCGAAGCGGTATCCATCGCGCGCGCGATTGCCGTGAAGTCCGAACAACGCATCGACGGAAACCAGGAATTCATCGGCCAAGGCTTGTCCAATTTGGTTGGCGCTTTCTTCTCCGGCTACGCATCGAGCGGTTCTTTCAACCGTAGCGGGGTGAACTTTACTTCCGGCGCACGCACACCGCTGGCGGCGGTATTCGCTTCGGTGTTCCTGATCCTGATCGTGCTGCTGGTAGGCCCCCTCGCGGCTTACCTGCCGACTGCTGCAATGGCGGGGATTTTGTTCCTGGTGGCATGGGGGCTGGTCGATTTCCTTCACATAAAATCCATCCTTTCCACCAGCCGCAAAGAAAGCATCGTACTGGGCGTGACCATGATCGGCACCCTGATCGATCTGGAAAAAGGGATTTTCTTCGGCATCATCCTGTCGCTGGCCTTCTATCTGTACCGCACCTCGCGCCCAAGCATTCGTGCCGTGGTGCCGGCACCGGATGAAGGCTTCTACTTTCACGTTGATGCAATCAATCATGCCGAATGCCCGCAATTCAAGATGGTGCGAATAAACGGTTCAATCTTCTTCGGCGCGGTAAACCATGTGCAACAGACACTGCAAGAAATCGACGAGAGCAACCCCGAGCACAAGCACGTGCTCATGGTGGCATCAGGGGTCAATTTCGTTGACATTGCCGGGGCGGAAATGTTGGTACAGGAAGCGCGACGGCGCAAGAAGATAGGCGGCGGACTGTATTTTTATCGGCTCAAGGATGGGATCATCCGGGGGCTGCGCAGAGGAAAATATATGGACGACATTGGGGCAGAAAATATTTTCCCCGCCGGAACCCGGCCAATCGAAACCCTGTACCCGAAATTCAACTCCGAAATCTGCCGCAATTGCGAAGCACGTATTTTCAAAGAGTGCCACACCGCACTGCCTAACGGCGAGCCTCGCGCATAACCAACGCGAAGCAGGGATGCGCCAAATTCCCTGCTAGAATGTCGCTTGTTGCAGCAAACACCCCTGCTGCGGTCAGCGCTTACTGGATGGATTGATAATGAATGCTGTGGGCCGCTTCCTGCCCTTCCTGCGCTGGTTCCCCTTGCGGGCCGATACAGTCAGGGCCGACCTGATCGCCGGTCTGACCGTCGCGCTGGTCCTGATTCCACAATCCATGGCTTATGCCCAGCTTGCCGGGATGCCAGCTTATTACGGCCTGTACGCGGCTTTTCTGCCTGGCATCATCGCTGCCATGTGGGGCTCTTCCGCCCAGCTCGCCACCGGGCCGGTGGCAGTGGCCTCCCTGCTCACTGCCTCAGCCCTGGCACCATTAGCCGCAACGGGCTCCGAACAATTCATCGCCCTCGCGATTATGCTCGCTCTGCTGGTAGGTCTGATCCAGTTGACGCTGGGTATTTTCAAACTTGGCGTGGTGGTCAACTTCCTCTCGCATCCGGTCATCGTCGGCTTCACCAACGCCGCCGCCATCATCATTGGCCTGTCCCAACTCAATAAACTGTTCGGCGTATCCATGGGGCGCAGCGAGCACTTTATCCAGGACATCTGGGGCGTGGTGCAACTGATAGGAGACACCCATATCCCGACGCTGCTCATGGGGGTTTCCGCTTTCGCCATCATGTGGAGCCTGAAAAGATTTTCCCCCAAGCTACCTGGCGTTCTGATCGCTGTTGCGCTCACCAGTGCGGTCAGTTGGTCCATCGGCTTCGAGCACAACGGCCAAGGCAAGGTCGAGGAGATTATGGATGCCGAGGTGAAAACCCTGGCTCAAGATTTTTCCCAGATTGAAATCAAGCTAGACGAGCTTAACAACACTATCAGCGCCAAATCGGCAGAGCTCAGGCAACACCAGAAAAGCCACGAAGGGGGCAGCCAACGCACCGCTGCGCTGAACTACGAAATCGAATTGCTCAAACTTGAGCTGCATGACGCAGAAGGTGAAAATCGCAAGATCGCCCGCTCCATGCGCAAGTTCATTTTCGAGCAAGTACCCGCAGCCGACAGCCAACCCGCCAAGCTATACCTCGCCGGACAGGTGCCCCAAGGCGAGCAATCCGACGGCTACCGCTGGCGCATCAAGAAGGTGAACAAGGGCGAGTTGAAACTGGTCGGGGGCGGCGAGGTAGTGGGGGCCATTCCGGCAGGACTGCCCAAATTCGACCTGCCAAAATTCAGTTGGGACATGATGGTATCGCTACTTTCCGGGGCCCTGGTGATTTCCCTGGTGGGCTTCATGGAAGCCATCTCTATCGCCAAGGCCATGGCGGCCAAAACCAAAGATCGTATCGATCCCAATCAGGAATTGCTCGGCCAGGGTTTCGCCAATATCGTCGGCAGCTTTAGCCAGTCATTTCCGGCAAGCGGATCGTTTTCGCGCTCCGCGGTCAACCTCAATGCCGGCGCCAAAACCGGCATGTCTTCGGTGTTCGCCGGCATTATCGTATTACTCACCCTGCTGTTCCTCACCCCGCTGCTGTACCACCTGCCCCAGGCCGTGCTGGCAGCGGTGATCATGATGGCGGTGATCGGCCTGATCAACTTCAAGGCCATCGCGCATGCCTGGCACACCCACAAGCATGACGGCATCGCCTCGGTGGTAACCTTCGTCGCGACCCTGGCTTTCGCGCCCCACCTCGATAACGGCATCATGGTCGGCGCCGGCCTGGCTATCATCCTCTATCTCTACCGCACCATGACGCCCCGCGTCGCCATCCTCGGCCGCAGTGACGACGGCACCCTGCGCGACGTCGCGGTGCACAACCTGCCTGTGAGCGAGAACATCATCGCCATGCGCTATGATGGCTCGCTATACTTTGCCAATGTGCCTTATTTTGAGGACGCCATCCTGGAGGCTGTTTCCAACAGTCCCAACGCCAAGCACCTGTTGATCGTCTCGGATGGCATCAACCAGCTTGATGCTTCCGGCGACGAAGTCATTCACCATGTCGTGGAAAGGCTGCGCTCCAACGGTATCCGCATTGTTTTCAGTGGGCTGAAAAAACAGGTGCTCGACATCATGCGCCAGTCCGGGCTGCTCGAATACATCGGCCCGGAAAATATTTTTCCTGACGAAGACAAGGCGCTGGATTCAATTTATGCCGAGGTTCTGGCAGTGGATCCGAACGCACCATGTCGCTTGCGGAAGCAGTCCATCGGCGGCACAGATGGGGTTAAAACCTGGCTTTGATAATCGTCAATTATTGAGTTTCCATCATTCATGACAAGATTCTCGCATCACACCAGCACCCTCATCCCCATCCTTCTCCCGGAGGGAGGGCTTTGCATCCCTCTCCCCCCGGGAGAGGGACTGAGGGTGAGGGAAGGTGTGCGTCATGACTTAAGGAACCATCAATAAGCAACCATGGCAACCAACCTGCTCCCTATTGAAATCGTCTTAGGCGTCATCGGCTTCTGGCTGGTGTTGGGTCTGCTGGGGTTGTTGTTGCAAGGTCATGTGCGGCTCATCACGCGCCTTGTTTTCCCGCTGGGGGCTGTAGGCGCAATCATTCTGGCGGTGATTTCCTTGCTCGCGCTGAGCAGCGTACCCAACACTGCCGTGCTGCCGCTGGGCATGCCGGATTTACCGTTTCATCTGCGCCTTGACCCGCTCTCCGCATTCTTCCTGCTTATCCTGGGCGCAGCCAGTGCCGGCATTTCCCTGTATAGCGCGGGTTACTTCCGCAGCACGCCCGGTCCGGTGCTGGGCCTGCTGGCTTTCGAGTACCACGTGTTCCTCGCCAGCATGGCGCTGGTGCTGCTGGCGGACGATGCTTACCTGTTCATGGTGGCGTGGGAAACCATGGCGGTTTCGTCTTATTTCCTGGTCACCACCGACCACAAAATTCCCGAGATCCGCAGCGCCGGTTTCATCTACCTGCTGATCGCCCATGTCGGGGCGATCGCTATCCTGCTGTGCTTCGGCGTGATGCAGGGCGGCCATGGCGATTACACTTTCGGCAGCATGCGCGCCAATCAGTTGACGCCGTTCTGGGGCAGCGCGGCATTCCTGCTCGCCTTGTTCGGTTTCGGCGCCAAGGCGGGCTTGCTGCCGCTCCATGTGTGGCTGCCGGAAGCACACCCTGCCGCCCCCTCACCCGTGTCCGCCCTGATGAGCGGCGTCATGCTGAAGACCGCGATTTACGGCATGCTGCGCGTCTCCTTCGACCTGCTGCCCACGCAGCAATGGTGGTGGGGCATCCTCGCCTTGACACTGGGTCTTGTCACCGCGCTCTACGGGGTACTGTTCGCCGCGGTGCAGTCGGACATCAAGCGCCTGCTGGCTTACTCCTCAATCGAGAACATCGGCATCATAGTGGCCGGTATCGGCCTGACCATCCTGTTCCACGCCTACCAGCAGGATACGGTGGCCGCCCTGGCACTGGTCGCCACCCTCTACCACGCCCTCAATCATGCATTCTTCAAGGGCCTGCTGTTCCTGGGCGCCGGCTCTGTACTGCACGCCACGGGGGAGCGCAACCTGGGCAGGCTCGGCGGGCTGATTCACAAAATGCCGGTGGTGGCATGGTTGACGCTGATCGGCGTACTCGCCATTTCCGGCCTGCCGCCATTGAATGGCTTCGTTTCCGAATGGCTGTTGTTGCAAGCCTTTCTGCTTGCCCCCGCCCTGCCTCAAGCTTATCTCAACATGCTACTGCCCCTCGGGGCGGCGATGCTGGTATTGGCAGCAGCCTTGGCGGCTTACGCCATGGTCAAATTTTTCGGCATCATTTTTCTTGGTCAACCGCGCGAAGAAAAACTCGCCGAAGCGCATGATGCCGGCCCCTGGGAACGTGCCGGCATGCTTTGGCTGGCAGGCGGCTGCGTGGTGCTCGGCCTGGGGCCGGTCTATTTCATTTCAGAAATCGGCCATGTCACCATGGCGCTGATCGGCCATGATCTGGGCAATGTCGCTGCGCGTTCCGGCTGGGTATGGCTGGCCCCGGTCGCGCAGGACCGGGCCAGCTACAGCCCCTTGATCCTGTTCCTGTTCATCGTATCTGGCGGTGTGGTCACTTTCCTCGCCGTACGCAAGTTCTACCACGGCCGGGTGCGGCGCGGCCCGGCCTGGGACTGCGGTTTTCCGGCCCAGACGCCGCGCATGCAGGATACGGCCGAAGGTTTTGGCCAGCCGATCCGGCAGATTTTTGAATTCTTCTTCGGGGTCATCCGCGAGGTACCAAGTCCATTCGACACCAAGCCCCACTACCATGGCGAAACCCATGACCGGCTGTGGAACCTCATTTATTTTCCTATTGCACGCCTGACGGAAAATCTCTCTGCGCTGGTCGGCAAAATGCAGCATGGGCGCATTCCGATTTACCTGCTGTACAGCTTCGTCACGCTGTTGGCCTTGCTGGCGTTCGTGCGATGAACACCACTACCCTGCTGTTCCAACTGGTGCAAAACATGGTGGTGGTTCTGGCCGCGCCGCTGTTGCTGGGCTGGGTCAACCAGTGCCGCGCCTGGATGCAGAACCGCAGCGGCGCAGGCATCTTCCAGCCCTACCGCGCACTGATCAAGCTGTTTCACAAGGACGCAGTTCTGGCCAACAACGCTTCACCCTTGTTCCGTTACACGCCTTACATCCTGTTCGTATGCATGTGGCTGGCAGCGTCGCTGGTGCCGGTGGTGGCGGTGGATCTGCCGCTCGCGGCAGCGGTGGATGTGATCGCTTTAGTCGGCATTTTCGCCTTGGCACGCGTGTTCATCGCACTCGCCGCGATGGACATCGGCACCTCTTTCGGCACCCTGGGCGCACGGCGTGAAATGCTGGTTTCGTTCCTGGCGGAACCGGCGTTGCTGATGGTGTTTTTCAGCGCTTCCCTGATCGCCCATTCCACCTCCCTTTCCACCATCGTGGAAACTTTCGCACACAAGGAATTTGCCATCCAGCCCAGCATGGCGTTTGCCGGCATCGCCTTCCTCATGGTGCTGCTGGCGGAGAATTCCCGTATCCCGGTGGACAATCCCTCCACCCATCTGGAACTCACCATGATCCACGAGGCGATGATTCTGGAATATTCGGCGCGGCATCTGGCCCTGATCGAATGGGCCAGCGCCATCAAACTGTTCGCCTACGTCACCATCGGCATCGCCTTGTTCCTGCCCTGGGGGATTGCCGAGACAGGCAACTGGGGCGCGCTGCCGCTGGCGCTGTTGCTATTGGTGATCAAGCTTGCAGGGGCCGGATTTGGTTTGGCGTTTCTGGAATCCATTTCCGCCAAGCTGCGCATCTTCCGCGCGCCGGAATTCCTTGGCACCGCGTTCCTGCTTGCCGTGCTCGGCATCCTGACCCAAACACTGCTCAAGGTATGAGGGCTCGTTAATGGATAATTTTGAGGTACGCTGGGGCATAAGCGCCAAGTTATGTGCGCCAGAGAATCTCTCCCTCCCTTTCAAGGGGAGGGCTGGGGTGGGGATGGGTTTATATTTGATGGATGCCGACCCCATCCCCCACCTAACCTCCCCCTTGAAGGGGGAGGAACCGGATAAATCAGCACTCCTGTCCAGAGGAGAAGGAAACAACTGCCCCTTGCCGCTCGGTAAGAAGGGTGGGATGAGGGACGATGAGGTTTTAATCCACCCCGATTACGCGGCAAGGTACATTAAAATTATTCATTAACGAGTCCCCACAATGTCTCTAGCCCAACAACTCATCAACCTGTTCGCCGCCCTGCTGCTGCTGATCGCATTCGGCATGCTGGCGCAGCGCCGGGTGCTGATATTGATCAACCTGTTTGCCTGGCAGGGGCTGGTGCTGTCGATCTCCACCGCGGTCGTGGCATGGTCGTCCAATCAGCACCACCTGTACTACTCCGCCGCGCTCACCCTGCTGTTGAAAGTGATCCTGCTGCCCTGGCTGTTGCACCGCTTGATCCGCAAGCTGGAGATCAAGTGGGACGTGGAAACCCTGTTTAACATCCCCACCACCATGCTGATCGGCATCGGGCTGGTGGTGTTCGCTTTCAATCTGTCGCTGCCGATTTCACAGCTTTCGTCCACCATCTCCAAGGGCACACTGGGGATTGCGCTGGCCAGCGTGCTGCTGTCGTTCCTGATGATGATCACGCGGCGCAAGGCAGTGCCGCAGGTGATCGGCTTTCTGGCCATGGAAAACGGCCTGTTCCTGGCGGCCACCAGCGCCACCTACGGCATGCCGATGGTGGTGGAGCTGGGCATCGCTCTGGACGTGCTGATCGGCACATTCATCTTCGGCATTTTCTTCTTCCAGATTCGCGAGACGTTCAACAGCCTGGACATCAAGCACATGGAAAAACTCAAGGAAGAATGACGTGGAAATCATCTGGCTCCTTGGCATTCCTGTATGCGGCGCACTGGTGCTGGCCCTGTTCGGCCATCGCCGGATCGCCCCCGAGATCAATTCGATTTTCAGTTTATGCACCCTGCTGGCCGCCGCCGGGCTGACCCTGAAAATCATCGACGGCGGTCCGATGACGGCCTTCAGCGAACAGTTCTTCATCGATTCCTTCAACGTGTTTCTGGTCGCGCTGACTGCCTTCGTCGCCTTCACCACTTCTCTGTTCTCGCGCCCCTACATGCGCATCGAGCAGCACCATGGCAAGCTCACCCCCAACATGCTGCGCCTCTACCACAGCATGTATCAGCTATTCAGCTTCACCATGCTGCTGGCGCTCACCACCAACAACATGGGCATCCTGTGGGTGGCCATGGAAGCGGCCACGCTAACCACGGTGCTGCTGGTTTCACTGTACCGCACCCCGGCCAGCCTGGAAGCGGCCTGGAAATATTTCATCCTGTGCGGGGTGGGCATCGCGCAAGCGCTGTTCGGCACCATCCTGCTGTATTTTGCTGCGGAAAAAATTCTGGGCGCTGGCGGTACGGCGCTGCTATGGACCCACCTCAACGCGGTCAAGATGCAACTGGAGCCGACTGTCCTGTCGCTGGCCTTTGTGTTCCTGCTGGTCGGCTACGGCACCAAGGTCGGCCTGGCACCTTTGCACAACTGGCTGCCCGATGCCCATGCCGAAGGCCCGACACCGATCTCTGCCGTACTCTCCGGGTTATTGCTCAACGTCGCGCTGTACGCCGTGGTGCGCTCTAAGGTGCTGGTGGACGGCGCAGTGGGAAACCACTTTGCCGGCAACCTGATGATGGGTTTCGGCTTGCTCAGCGTAGTCATGGCGGCGTTTTTCCTGTCGCGGCAAAAAGACATCAAGCGCATGTTCGCCTATTCCTCCATCGAACACATGGGGCTGATGACTTTCGCCTTCGGCATGGGCGGCGCGGTCGCCACTTTCGCCGCCCTGCTGCACATGACCGTGCATTGTTTGACCAAGTCCGCCATCTTTTATGCTGTCGGCCATGCCGCGCAGAACTCCGGCACCCAGATGATGGACAGCATCCGCGGCCTGATCAAAACCAACCCCACCATCGGCTGGGGCCTGATCCTGGGCACCCTGGCCATACTCGGCATGCCGCCGTTTGGCGTGTTTACCAGCGAATTTTTAATCATCACCACCGCCATGCACGACTACCCCTGGACCACACCGTTTTTACTGATCGCCCTCGGCGTGGCATTCGCCGCAATATTCGGCAAAGTGCAACCCATGGTGTTCGGCGAAACCGAAGCATCGCGCCTACCGCATCCACCGGCCTTGGTGCCGGTGTTTATGCACCTGGCCTTGGTGCTGATGCTGGGCTTGTATATTCCGCCTTACCTGGCAAGTTGGTATCGCCAGGCGGCGGCTTTGTTGGGTTGAAAATATGAACCTGAAAGCCTCACCACAGAGACACAGAGGCACAGAGAACGGCGTTAAGTCGATATGACCATGAACAATTTTCAGTTACCGCAAAATCCCCTCCCCTTCAAGGGGAGGGCTAGGGTGGGGATGGGGTCGGAATGCCGATAAAATTGCTTTCTCATACCCCCCATCCCCCTCCCATCCTCCCCCTTGAAGGGGGAGGAGCGCCCATGCGACCATTGCTCGATAATGGTTCGGAGGCATGTAACGCTATAAATTGCCGATTTGATAGCCACCATGCGAAGTCTCAGCAACAATACAACCATGAGTTTTCCTCCCTGTCTCTGTGCCTCTGTGGTGATAAGGAAGTTTTTAGATGAAAGATTTCCCTGTGCCACTCAACGAACTCAAAACCGCCACCCCCACCTGGCATGGCACGGTAGACGCCACCCAGTTTCGCGCCGCCTGCAGCAAAGTGCGCGAGGACGGCGGGCGGCTCATGGCCATGTGGGGCACCGACGAGCGCGCCGATGGCCGGGGGTTTGCCCTGCATGTGGCGTTATCTCACACACCCGGCCTGATCTGCCTGACCTTGCCGCTGTCCGCCGAGCAGCCAGCTTACCCCAGCATCATCGACATTTTCCCCACCGCCAACCGCATGCAACGTGCCGTACACGACCTGCTCGGCATCGTCGCCGAGTACAGCCCGGACCTGCGCAAATGGCTGCGTCACGGCGCATGGCCGGAAGATGCATTTCCCCTGCGCAAGGATTTCGATTTCAAACAGCAATATCCTTTGACGGATGACGCCTACCCGTTCATCCCGGTGACCGGCATCGGCGTGCACGAAATCCCGGTAGGGCCGGTCCACGCCGGCACCATCGAGCCTGGCCACTTCCGCTTTTCCATCATCGGCGAACGCGTGCTGCGCCTGGAGCAACGTCTCGGTTACAAGCACAAAGGCGTGGAAAAATTGGCGGAGACCCTGACCATTGAACAAGGCGCGAAGCTGGCCGGGCGCATTTCCGGCGACAGCACGGTGGCCTATGCCTGGGCCTACGCCATGGCGGCGGAAAGCCTCGTCAACTTCACCCCGGAGCCTCGCGCCGTATGGCTGCGGGCGCTGTTCCTGGAGCGCGAGCGCATCGCCAACCATCTCGGCGACCTGGGCTATCTGGGCAACGACGTGGCCCTGGCGTTTGGATTCTCCCAGTTCTGGCGCCTCAAGGAAGACTGGCTGCGCAGCAACCAGACCACCTTCGGCCACCGTTACCTGATGGACAGCATCATCCCCGGCGGGGTCGCGGTCAACCTCAAGGCCGGCGACCCTGAACGCCTGCTGCTTGAGAGCAACGAACTGGAGCGCGAAGTGCGCATCCTCCGCGATATTTACGAAGAACATGCCGGTGCCCAGGACCGTTTCGTCACCACTGGCCGGGTCAAGCCCGACCTGGCGGCAAATCTGGGCCTGACCGGTTTCGCCGGCCGCGCCAGCGCCCAGGCCTGGGACCTGCGCGCTCAGTACCCGAGCGCCCCTTACGACCAACTGGATGTACGCATGGCCACGCATCGCAACGGTGATGTCGCGGCACGGGTCATCGTGCGCTTCGAGGAGATATTCGAATCCCTGCGCCTGATGCGCCTCATGCTCCAGCGCATGCCCGGCGGCGCGATCCACACCGCGTTCCCCGACGTGCCTGAAAACGCCTTCGGCATCGGCATGGTGGAAGGCTGGCGCGGCGAAGTGCTGATGGCGCTGCACAGCGGCAAGGATAATCGCATCGTGCGCCTGCACCCGCACGACCCCTCATGGCAAAACTGGCCGCTGCTGGAACACGCCGTGATCGGCAACATCGTGCCGGATTTCCCGCTGATCAATAAATCGTTCAACTTGAGCTATACCGGGGTTGATTTATAATTTTTTTCACCACAGAGGCACAGAGACACAGAGAAAGTCTGAATTCCCGCTAACCTTCTCCCAGAGGGAGATGGCTGTCGTTCCCTCTCCCTCTGGGAGAGGGTTAGGGTGAGGGCCCGCGGTAATGACGGCACCAAGGAATTTAAGGTCCATCTTAATTATGGAATTTCTCTGTGTCTCTGTGGTTAATGGAACTTTATGTACCAGATCATCAAACAAATCCTGCGCACCGGCATCAAGACCGAGACGCCCCCTGACACCGACGAATCCCTGCGCGTGGTCAAGCAGCGCCTGCATGAAAACATCCTTAAACATTTCGGCCGGGCACTGGCCATCCGCCATGTCGATGCCGGTTCATGTAACGGTTGCGAACTGGAAATACACAGCGTCAACAACCCCTATTACAACATCGAAGGATTGGGTATCCATTTCGTCGCCAGCCCGCGCCATGCCGACATGCTGCTGGTCACCGGACCGGTGGCGAAAAATATGGAAATCGCCCTGCAACGCACCTTCGACGCCACCCCGGAACCCAAGCTGGTCGTCGCCATCGGCGACTGCGGCTGCACCGGCGGACTGTTCGGCGAAAGCTACGCCAGTTGCGGCAAGGTTGCCAATGTTATTCCGGTGGATGTGGCCGTGCCGGGTTGCCCACCTACCCCAGCTGCAATTATGCAGGGGATTCTTACGGCTATTTCTGGTGGTATCAAAGACGGTGACGATGCAGGGTCAAATGTTTGACCTCCGGTAAAGGCAGGGTGCACAAAACTCGTCTTGCCTCACCCCATCACCATGATTACAATGACTGCATTGCAATCATTTGAGACTACACCATGGCCAGCCTGACCATCCGTAATGTTGACGACCAACTCAAGACACTGCTGCGCATGCAAGCAGCGCGTCATGGCTGCTCGATGGAACAGGAAGCACGTGACATCCTGCGCCGGGCAGTACAAGCGCAACCCGCTGGTGCCGGCTTCGCCCAAAAGATTTCACAACGCTTCGCAGGACTGAATGCGGACGATCTACCCATCCCCAAGCGTCGCGCAGCACGCCTGCCAGCCACGCCAAAAGACTGAACATGGGCGGCATCCTGCTCGACACCAACGTTCTCTCGGAACTCATGCGCACGAAACCGGCCGCCGAAGTACTGGACTGGTACGAGCAGCAGCAAGACGCATCATTTTTCGTCAGCGCCATCACCCGCGCCGAGATACTGCTGGGTATCGCGCTGCTGCCAGCCGGTAAGCGCCGCGATAGCCTCGCATTGGCCGCCGAGCAAATGTTCGAGGAGGATTTTGCAGGGCACAGCCTTGCTTTCGATGGCAACTGCGCGACCGAATACGCACTGCTTGTCGCCGAACGCACCCGTTGCGGGCATTCGATTTCCACCGAAGACGGCCAGATCGCCGCCATTGCCCTGAGCCATGATCTACCCCTGGCTACCCGCAACGGCAAGGACTTCAAGGGCATCAAATATCTCACCGTGCTCAACCCGTGGGGATGAGCCAAAAGGGGTCGAATTCTTTTTCAAAGGTGACACGGTTGCGGACCAAGAAACAATCCGAAGCTGACCCCTTTGGTCGCTTTTTTAACGAGGGCATCATGAAAAAAATTAACGCAATCATCCTCACCGTTCTACTGCTAACTGCTTGCGCCGGAACGGCCTTCAAGTGGAGTGACGCTAGGAAAATCACACCCGGCATGACCACTCAAGAAGTCGCTCAACTGATTGGGCAACCCACAAGCGTTACCTCTCGCGATGGTGTGCTAATTTATGTTTGGGTATGGGTTAATACATTCAGCGGAACTAGATCGCTCAGAGTTGACTTTAAGGACAACAAAGCTATCACTGCGCCTCCAATCCCAGATTCATTTCAGGACTAATCCAGAACTACAGGGTCAGGAACTACAGCAGCGGCCATGAGGGTCAGGCCTTACATTTGACATCTCTCACCCCCATTTAACCGAGATTTTCCATTAGCCCCAATTCCTAATGGAAGCCATTAGAAGGGCATCAAAGGGTCAGCTTCGAATTCCTTTTCAAAGGTGACTACGGTATAAGCGGGCCAAGAAACAATCCGAAGCCGAAGCTGACCCCTTTTGCATTTTCTACGAATCTAGACTTGACCCCGAAGGCTTTTTGCCGAAGGCTTTTTGAAGGTGACACGGCAGAGCGAGCCAAGAAACAATCCGAAGCTGACCCCTTTTAGCTGTTGATTGTGTGGGGTGCCGCGCGGGAAGCGCGAGTCCGGCGGCTTCGATCGCCGCCAACAGCTTCGCCCGGAACACCTTGGCCAGCGCCTTGTGGTTAAACA
>Ga0315281_10002716_pt1 | contig 26201 bp, 39 predicted proteins | sample YL17G07_0_MG_FD_204540 | JGI IMG/M metagenome (GOLD analysis project Ga0315281, IMG submission 204540) | Sediment microbial communities from Yellowstone Lake, YNP, Wyoming, USA - YL17G07_0 | ecosystem: Environmental > Aquatic > Freshwater > Lake > Sediment | place: USA: Wyoming | collected... | reverse complement strand
CATCATCTTCAGTGGGCTTTTCAAAAAAATCTCCAATCGCTTTAGTTTCTTTTAACGCAGTATACTGTTTCAAGACTTGCTGAAGATCTTCAAGGGTTATTTGCTGTATCTCTTCTTGGGAAAGAGGCGAAAGGCCCAAATCCTCAAACATAATATTAGTTTGATGTGAAAAATTAAATAGATGAAAGAATTTCTATCGGGTAGAAATCACATCAGTAAATTAACTCAAGCCCAATAGACTTTATTCATAGTGTCTTTCAATTCGGAGTCAGTTCCTATCTCATCCATACCTTCTGCCAGTTCATTGGCACCGTCTCCCCTTTTACCAATCCTGTACCTTTCAATTGCAGAATGAATTTTCAAGCCGCAATATGTTATCAGGCCAGCTCCCGCGATATATGCAGATACCCAAGCCATTTCATACAAACTGTACGAAGGATACAAAGCGCTGTCTAGCATATGGATCATCTTTTGGTTTTCTATTAACTAAAAGTAAGATTAACGATTTAAGCATTTGTTAATCGATATCACTAAAAACACGCATTGCATCTAATGCTTGCTAGAAGAACCACCAACTCAACTGCTTACATCGTATTCAGGGCTTTTCAATCTTTCCTGAACAATCTCCCATCCTTGCAAAAATTTAGAACGAGCGTCCTCGGTAAGTTGTATGCTTTTTGATGTCATCATAATCCCACGAGTAATGTCATCATCAACTAGTCCTATTATATCACTAAGATGGCGTTTCACAAACTCAAAATATCTAGGATTTTTACATGGTATGGCATTCCTATGCTTGGATCTATTTACACCCACTCGAATTGCACTATACTCGATATCACAGTATCCCCTTACTACTTTTGCCTTGCGGACATATTCAGGTATTCCAGACTTGTTCAAAAAATCTATAGAATCTCGAAGTGAAAACTCTTCTCTTGGATGTCGCATTATAAAAAAATAGAAGCTGAAGCTTAAATTATTGTCAGAACTTCATTCACAGAGCTTTCCGGGCTCCCGCTCGCTTCCTTCCCTGATTTTATGCTCTGGGTAAGGAACTGCCAGCTCTCTTATCTCATCGGCCGTGATTTTTCTATTTTCCTTTATCCTGGACACGGCTCTGTCAATTTCTTCCTGCGTCGGTATTCTCAATATCAATCCCGATTCGCTTATGACGATCTCTGCCAATCCGACCGTGTCGATTTTCCTGCCTTCCGATTCCACCAGAAGCGACGCCCTGTAGACCTTTTCCCCGTCTTGCTCTCCAGCGTACATTCTGCTGGTGCTGGCCACTCCTCTCAATCCCTTTAATCTCTGGTATGCGGCACCCAGCGATTCAATCACGGTAGGTTTACGCTCCATAAGGATTAATGAGACGGTAAAATATTTAAACCTGTTCGGAAAAAAAATCGAGCGAAACGTTTCAAGGCTAAATTGTTTAAAGCCAAATGAGAGATTATGGTGACTTACCTGGTCCCGACAACCACCGCGGAGCACATCGCAAGAAGGATGGAAGGTAGGGAGGGTTTCGATGTCGTTCATACCGAAAGGAACAAAGAAGGCAATAGAAGGTTCCCGGACGACGAGGTCTATACAAAAATCTCAAGGCATGCCGAACTGAAGGACAGAACAGTCGTCCTGCCATTGCGGCGCCAATGCATATGAGGAAATGACCAGCAAGGCAGCTGAACTGGATGTTCAATCATTCAGCAAAGCCAATGAGATGCTTGCAGATGTCTTACAAAAAACAGGTGACCAATCAGTCAAGCATGCTCTGGAAAAAATACCCCCGGCCGTGAATGAATTAAGGGGTTTGGAGCAAGGGGGAAGCTGGAGCAACGTGATGCACATAGAGGAAAGCATGAAAGAAGTGGCCCATGGAATTGACCTGATAGAAAAAGGCTATATTATGCAATTGCCGCAAAATAATTATTGGCCGTTTTTGTTCTTGGCGGCGATTTTGGCTTCGGCTGCTGGAATTTACACCATTTACAAGGTAAATCAAGTGAGAAAATCAAGAAGCGGTAAACGATAAAATATTTTCACACAAAGGTTAAAAGTTTAAATCTCTAACTATCATTTAGAGAATAGTGGTCTGATGAAAAAAATAATCTTTGCTTTGATGATTTCAGTACTTTTGTTAGCACCAGTAGTTCTGGCAAAAAATGACAAGCAGACAGAGCCAATAGACAAAATAACATTCATCCATTACAAGGATGGTGAAGTGAAGCAAGTTGGCCCGGTTTTCAAATCCCCAACATGCTACAGCCTGATGGGAATAAAATGGAACAGCCTGCCAGTGAGATACGTGATCAATCCAGATGGTTACAATGTAAATTTTGTTACAAATGCTATTTCACTTGCAACAGCAGAATGGGATTCACATACATCAAAAACTTTGTTCAGTACTTATTCAATAGGCTCTGCAGGATGGGATACTTCCTCGCCGGATTATGTGAATGCCTATGTCTTTGGTCCATATCCAGACAAAAATGTGATAGCAGTAACGAATGTTTGGTACACTCGATACGGTAAGCAGATTGTAGATTATGATGTTCTGTTCAACACTTACTACAATTGGAAAGACTGTTCTCCTGGAGGTTGTTCAGCGGCAATGGACCTGCAGAACATAGCAACACACGAGACAGGCCACGGGTTGGGCCTGGCCGACATATACAATACGGCCTGCAAAACAGTGACGATGTTCGGCTACAGCAGCTACGGAGAAACTATCAAGAGGACTCTTGAACAGCCGGACGTGACTGGACTGCAGAAAATCTATGGAAGCTAATTTCTTCAGTTAAAGTTTTATATCCAGAAAATCAAATTTAATCAATGGCATCTATCATTTCAGTCCTCATAATCGTCCTTTTAATATTCGTGGTCGGGTTTGCACTCTCTAGCGTCAATTTCCAGACATCCGAAAGCAGCGGCGAGATCACCGGCGGAGTAATCCCAACATCCCAGGCAAAGACTTGCGTCTCCGGGACAGTCACGGCAAGATACAGCGTCACATACGGCAGCTATAAAATCTATTCCGACATTGCTACAAGCAGCTCTCAGGCAAGAATTCTGATAAAAGACAAGTCGGGAAAGACAGTTGATACATTCATCATCAACAAAGGAAGTTCTTACTTTTCTTCTGCGACAGGCCTGGCGGTCAAAGTCTCAAGAATCGCAGCCCTGCCAGACGGGACTGTTGTCGGCGTAGACGTTTCAGTTTCATCCTTCGTCTCCGGGACGGCCACTGCAAAATACGGAATCACCTACGGAAATTACAAGATATATTCCGACATGGGCGTCAACAGCATCATGGCTGAAGTTTTGATCAAGAACAAGGCGGGAAAGACAGTCGACACTCTACTCATCAACCAGGGAAGCTCGAGAGATTCACCTGCCTCAGGATTGACAGTGAGAGTCATCAATGTCAGGGCCCTTCCAGACGGAACGATTGTCGGAGTCGACCTTTCTGTAAAGTACACCTGCTAAACTTTATTTTCAGCCAGTCAACAATTAAATCTTAAATTTTTAATTCTTTCAGACTTTCATCTTCTTGAAGGCATACGTCCCGATTAAAATCATCGCCGCAGAGAACATGCTAATCACGAAAAGATCAAATGCGAAATTAAACCTGGAAATCCCAAGCATTGCTCCCCTGAGTCCGTCGACAGAATAAGTGACAGGGTCCAAAAGGACAAGCGGAGCAAGCCAGTTCGGCAGGTTGTTTATCGGAAACAAAGCTCCAGAGAGGAAGAACATGGGAAATATCAAAAAGCTGCCGATCAGTTGGAATCCTTCAGGGCTTTCCATCTGAGATCCTATCACAAGTCCGGTGCTGACCAGTCCGACCGTTGTCACGAGCAAGATCGCCAACGAAACTATGGCAGAAAAAATGTTCAAGTGAAGCCCGGGCATCAGCCCGCTCTGAACCAAGGCAAAACCAATGACTATCAATATCAAAAGTTGGATTACCGTGTCTGTAGATCCCCCGATTACTTTTCCAATGAATATCGCTGTTCTCGACATGGGCGCGACCAAAACCTCCTTCAGGAAATCTATCTTCTTGTCCCAGACAATGTAGACTCCGAAGAAGATCGAGGAAAAAAGAGCCGACTGGATCAGGACTCCCGGATAAATGAAGGTTTGATAATTAATACCGCCGAGTGAGATTGATGCTCCTAATCCGCCTCCGATTATCGCAAGCCAGAGGATCGGGTTGACTATCGATGAAATTATCCTGGATCTTTCTCTCAGGAAAACTTTCGCCTCCCTGTACCACAGTGCGTAGATTCCTTTCAGCTCGCTCATCTTCTCGCACTCGCCTGCATAACCCTGTCAGCCCAGCCGCCTTCAGGGTGGTTGTCTCTTATCGCTCTTCCTGTATAATGTAGGAAAACGTCGTCCAGAGTCGGCGAACGGATCTCTACAGAATCAACCTTCCCCACAGCCTTCAGAATATCTTGGACATTCTTGCTCGCATCCTTTACTGTCAGGCAGACTTCATCACCGCATTTTTTCACATTTTTCACGAACTTCAGCCTGCCGAAGACATCAATGTCAAGATTTTTTTTCTTCAGCCTGATCACATCTCCGCCGAGATTCTTTTTCAGATTTTTCGGCGAGTCCATCACGACGATCTTTCCCTCATCGATTATCGCGAGCTTGTTGCAGAGCCTGTCCGCCTCGTCCATGTAATGTGTCGTCAAAATAATCGTTATCTTCTTCTCCTTCGCCAGTTTCTCTATATAGTTCCAGATGTTCTCTCGAGACTGGGGATCAAGACCGAGAGTAGGCTCGTCCAAAAACAAAATCTTAGGGTGGTGCATCAGTCCTCTTGCGATTTCCAGTCTCCTCCTCATCCCGCCGGAATAATTCTTCACCCGGTCATTCTTCCTTTCGGTGAGGTCGACCAATTCCAGAACTTCCTCGATCATCTTCTCCCTCAGGCCTTCAGGCATGTCGTACAGCATTCCGTGCAGCTTCAGATTTTCATATCCTGTCAGAATGTCATCAGAACTTGGATCCTGGAAAACAATTCCGATCGATTTCCTGACCTTGTCCGGCTGGGTGACAATATCAAAACCATTCACCTTCGCACTTCCCGAAGTAGGCTGCTTCAGAGTTGTCAACATCAGTAAAGTTGTTGTCTTCCCTGCCCCATTCGGCCCGAGCAGACCAAAAATATCTCCTTCCTCAATATTCAGGTTGAGACTGTCCACTGCCGCATTCCCGTTGTATTTTTTCGTCAGGTTTTTCGTCTCTATGACATGCAAAGGAATCACTAATAAGAAAGTATGTGCTGGAATCCTATAAAAAGATATCTCACTCCAGAAATCCATTAAAATTTTGATGTTATGCTGTTATAAAAGATTTCAAGGTTACCAGTTCTCATACAAATCGATAACTGAAGCAACTGCCCCCGCCCCGATGCCTCCCATGATTGCAGCAGTTCTTCCTATCTCCTTGGCAACGTCAATATTCCCGGTGTAAACCCCGTAGGCCGCGCAGCTGGCAAGAACAATTGTCATGGTTGATGGAAGCGCTTTAAAAACAATCTTACCTATCCTGCCTGTCACATAATCCATCTGCATCATAAAAATAAAGAAAGGGGCTTAAGTATTTAAGATTTTGTATCAGTTGATTTATAACTGGTCAAGCACCAATATTTATTGGAATGGCCGATTCAAAATTTAAAAACCAGTGGAAAACCCTTTTGGTATCATCGGTATCCCTAATACTTTTCCTGATGGTTGTTTTTTTCAAGGAAAGCTTTTCAACAGTAGATGCAAACGTGAACTCATGGTCTGCATCGATCCAGTCCGCCCCGTTAAATCTGGCAGCAATTATCATCAGCTACGGCTTCGACACGACTTCCCTGCTTGCAGTCTCTTTTTTGATAGCTGCATACCTCCTTTACAAGCACCACAAGAAAGATGTTCTGCTTCTGGCAGTGGGGATGATTGGGGATGCTTTTCTGATTACTGCAATCAAATCCCTAGCCCATTCTGCAAGGCCCTTGAACGGAATAATATCCGAGCAGGGGTTTTCATTTCCAAGCGGGCATGTCGTGAGTGCAGTAGTCCTTTTCGGCCTGCTGGCTTACTTTGCGTGGGAACATCGGAAATCTAAAAAAATGAAAATATTTTCAAGCCTGATCTTTTTAATGATCGCATTTGCAGTCGGATTCGACAGGATCTATCTTAACGTCCACTGGCTCAGTGACGTCTTGGGAGGATACTTATTGGGAATTTTCTGGCTTACATTTTCCATATTTTTATTTCAGGTTTTTAAAAAATAACTTACATGAATCTCTCGAATCTTTCTTTCTCTGCCTTGCAAATCGGGCAGACTTCCGGCGGCTCTTCCCTCGCACAAAGGTAACCGCAAACCTTGCATCTCCACACCGGCATCTTTCCTTTCGATTTAATTTCAACAAATTCTTCTTTCATCCTCTTCCTCTCCTCCCTATTTGGCCTCTTCTCAGGTATCGAACTGATCTTCTTCTTTCCCTTCACCACTTCCTCAGAGACATAAAGTCCGCAGAAACAAGTACTGAATTGGTTCAGGTCAGGATCCCTATAGTCACACGGACAAATAATATCTAAATCTTCCTTCTTCACTCCAGAAGCGAGCCTGCACGGGCAAGACATGTAGCCGTATCTCTTCTGGTTGATCAGCAACCCTCTCACAAGCTGTTTCGTCAGTTCCAAATTTGGATTAAGGTGATAGCCAGCTTCCTCAGCCTCCTTGCCAAGCTTTTTGCGAAGCTCCTCAATTTCTTTCACTTCTATCTCGCTCATTTCAAGATTTCCTTCAGCTCTTCTTCCCTAAAACCAATGATGCACTTCTTGTTGTTTATCACGATTGTGGGAAAAGACTCATCGGGATTCCATCGTTCAAACTCCTCCATCACCTCGTCCCTTTTTTCATCTTCAACAAGATCGACGTCTATGTATCTGTATTCAATCCCCAAACTGTTGAACATCTTCTTCGTCTTCGCGCACCAGCCGCACGTGCTCAAGGCAAACAGAAATATCTCATCTTTTTTCTTTCCTTTTACTTTCGTCGCGTAATCCTTGACTGGCATAATTATACCTTTCAATCTGATATTAATATTTTAAGCCTATAAAAAACTCTAATGAATTCCCACTCGACTAGGTTTTCAATTCTATTTCATCTTGGCGTAAAGTCCTTTCAGCAGTATCAGAATTCCTGCAACCATCAGGACAACATCCCAGCTAATCTGATAGAATCTCATCAATCCGATGAGAAAGATCAGCACACCAAGCGACATCATGAATTTCCCTTTGTGCTTGTACCATTCCTCTTTTCCGGCACCTTCATTTCTTCTTGGCATTAACTCACCTAAATGATATTTGATTTCTGCGGTTAAATTAATGCCTTTTTAAATTTAAAGTTTCAGAGTGTCAATTCAAGCAGGGTTTTAGGAATAATATCTACTTCCTCGATGTTCGAGCAAGTGCCATAGCTATTGCAGGATTCGCACGCATCTTCAGTTATCCTTTGCTTTGGGCTGAATGTAGGGCAGTATGTGTTTCTAATATGAACAGTAACTTGCCTCCACAGTTGATGTTCAGGAGATCGAATCATTCTTTCTATCTTATCTCTTTCGTAGACCTCGTCGCTCATAAGCTTATATGGAAAGCCAAAAGATTTAACTCTTGCAAGATTAGGTTTGATAGGCTCAACAATATAAAGCTTTAAAATATTCTATCAACATAAGTTAGAATTAATCTGTGATGTCATGAAACAGCTTTCCCACAACGGGGTTATTGTTCCCAGGTACGAACCGAAGGGATTTCACATTTCATTTAGAGGAAAGAAGATTTCTCTGACTCCCAAGCAGGAGGAGATGGCAGTAGCCTGGGTGAGAAAACTTGGAACAGAATATGTCAATGACAGCGTTTTTATCAGGAATTTCTTCGACGATTTTGGAGCAGCCTTGGGATTGAAGGAAAAAATCTCGCCTGAGGATATTGATTTTTCAGAGATAATCAAGGCGGTCGAGAAGGAGAGGAATGAGAAGCTGAACATGTCAAAGGAAGAGAAAAAGAAATTGGCCGCGGAAAGAAAAATAATCCGCGAAGCGAACAAAGAAAAATATGGGTATGCTACAGTCGACGGAGTGGTTGTCGAGCTGGGAAATTACATGGCAGAGCCGAGTTCGATATTCATGGGAAGAGGGAAACATCCCCTGAGGGGGAAATGGAAGGATGGAGCCACAGAAGAGGACATCACCCTCAACCTTTCTCCAGATTCGCCAAGGCCTCCTGGAAAATGGAAGCAGATTCTCTGGTTCAAGGGCTTTATGTGGATTGCGAGGTGGGACGACAAGCTGAGGGGAAGGGAAAAATATGTCTGGCTCTCGGACACTTCCTTTGTCAAGCAGGAAAGAGAAAGGGAGAAATTCAACAAGGCCATCGAGCTCGGGAGCAAATACGAACTTTTGAAAAAGCACATCAATGAAAGTCTGGATTCTGCTGATCTGAAAACCAGGAAGACTGCGACTGTCTGCTATCTCATCGATGCCCTGAGCATGAGAGTGGGAGACGAAAAGGACGAGGCCGAGGCCGATACTGTCGGAGCTACTACTCTCACTCCGAAGAACGTCGAGATAAAGGGGAACCTGGTGAAGTTTGATTTCCTGGGAAAAGATTCCGTCAGGTGGGAGAAGGAGATTGAACTGCCCGAACAGGTCGTGAAAAATCTCAGGGAATTCATCTCTCAGTCCAAAACAGAAATATTCGAAGGGATCAGGTCAGAGAACGTGAACGAGTTCCTGAGTGTGATAGTCCCTGGAATCAGCGCCAAGGTCTTCAGGACATTCCACGCCTCGAAAGTGGTCGACGATTATTTGAAAAAGGAGAAGGTGGGAAAGGATGATGCTGCAGACTATAAAAAATATGTGGCTGCAATGGCAAACCTCCAGGCAGCTGTTGTCTGCAACCACAAGAGGAAGCTTCCTGTAAAATGGAATGAGACTCTCCAGAAGAAGATCGACAGGCTAGAAATCCTGAAAGAGAAGAAAGGGAAGAAAACTCCGGAGAGGGTGAAGGCAATGGAGCTGAGGATAAAACTGATGAAAGAAACCAAGGATTACAACCTGAACACCTCCCTGAAGAGTTACATCGACCCCAGAGTCTATTTCAAGTGGAGCAAGAGATCCGGTTTCGACTGGAAGAAATATTATCCGAAGACTCTTCAGAAAAAATTCTCCTGGGTGGAAGAGAAATAAGGCTGAGCGTATAAACCTAGAGTAGAAAATTGCCGGCTCAAATTATAGCAAATAATTTATATTGTTCCAATCTGGCAGAAGTGATCAATACAAACCATTCTTTGTTCTGGTGTAAAAGGGCAATAACTCATTTGACAAGCATTGACATCTTGCACACAATCAGCATAATATTTATTTCCTCTAAAGCATTTAGTCAGCGAACAAATGCAGTCATCGTCTGTATTACAATAATTTGGATTAGTGAAATTTGTTTCAATCCAGCCAGATGATTTTGCAACACTATAATCGCATCCTGTAAACATTTTATAATTATTTGATGTTGGGTTGTAGAGGCAAGCCATCATTGTTGGACATACTTTTATTGTAGTTGTAGTGGGGATTGTTGTAGTTGTAGTATAAACACAATAGCTATTATCTACTATTTCTTTTCCACCACCTATCATTCCTTCTGGTACTTTACACCCATCTGCCGTAGCCCATTCATACCTATCACAACATCTTTTCATTTCTGAACCAAAACCAAAGCTATGGCAACAAACTTTATTGGTTATTGTAGTTGTAGTGGTGGTAATTGACGGAACTAAACTTGTAAGAGAAATTCCAATGAAAATTCCAATAATTAGAAATAAAAAAACAAAGGTTATACTTTGACTTAATTTTTTTCTCATATTTATGGATTAATTCCCAATCATTTAAAGTCTATAATTTTCTACCCAGGGATTAACGCGAGGCTGGGATTTGAACCCACGAAGCAACAAAGAAATCATCACATATTGTTGCATTATTCTTTTTCTTCCCAAAGAACAAAAATCTATCTGATTCTGTGGGTTTTGAATTTGAAAGAAGGTTTTAAAATCATCAAAAGTTCAATAGTAAATTTCCTCTCTGCCAATCTCTAATTATAGTCAAAGCAATCCTGGTTTCGTCTACTTTACCCCCTCTCATTAGGAAATTCTTTCTTTTTCCGATTTTCAATAGGATTTCAGACACATCATCGGTTTCTATCTTCACATCGTAGAATTTCTCCAAACTACTCTTATTGTAATCCAAGAACAATTGTATTATTTTCATAGCAGCAAGGTCTGGATTTACAAGCTTGTTCGGATCTATAATGGTCATCAACGCCTGCTCTGCCTCGTCCTTCTCATCCGAAGGTATCACTCCCGGAGTGTCCAAAAACATGATTTTGCCTTTGCCTTTCACCCATTGGATTCCTGTGGTGAATCCGGCAATTGGAGAAGTTCTGGCAACCTCTTTAAATCCAACAAGAGCGTTTATGAGCGATGATTTGCCTGTGTTAGGATAACCAATGACGCCGACTCTTATATAATCCCGGTATCTTATCCTTTTAGACAGATCAAGTATCATTCCCTTCAAAGTCGGTATCCCTACTCTATCCTTGCATGATACAAAAATTGCTTCCTTCGGTCTAAACATTCTCAAAAAATTCATTTTCATTCTTCCAGTTATCAGATCAGACTTGTTCATTACAATGATGAGAAACTTTCTTTTTCTCCGAATATTATCCTCCAAATTTTCATTGCGGGTGAGGTTCGGCATGCGGGCATCTACCACTTCCAGTATGATATCAGAATCGTAGATGACTTTGTCCATTATCCTCCAAAAATTGTGTATCAATCAGCATCCCTCTTACTTTATTGCTTTATTTAATTACTTCTGTATAATGGTTACCATAGGAGAATAAAAAATGGGTAAAAAATATCATACACATAAAGTTGGGAAGAAAACATACTGTCATCCTAAAAGCACAAGACATAAAGAGAAATAGGTATATTTTCTATTGCGCAGAACTTTACTTGCAGATATTAATAGCCAAAATTTGGGATAGTTTGTGTTGGAGCAAAGAACATGAATCAAATTGAAGAAGCAAGTAAAATGTTTTGTCCGAATCATGGTAAGCTAAGCTTTGATCAGATTGTAATAAAAAATAACATATCCATCTGTAAAAAATGCTTAGCAGAATAGAATTTGGAGAGGTGAATTGATGATGAACAATACAGAATTAAAAGAAGAACCAAAAATTTGTCCACATTGCAAGCAAAAAATTTATATTTATTTTGATGAACATGTGGCAATCTGTGAGTTCAAACAAGTTATATGAATTCATATTAATCTCAAGGTGTTCACCTGAGGACATAATTAACACATTTTATGAATATCCTTTCAGACCCGTCTTCCCTTTTAGATGTCACAGCGTTAGGGTATTTTTGTTTTAATCTTTCAAACTCTTCATTCGTAACATCTTGAATTTTTTTATCCTTCATTCTCTCACGCCTTATGCATATAACAAATCGATTGCGGAGTTGAAATAGTTATACAAACTGTATTCAAATCCCTGTGAAAAGTTGAATGCAATTTAAACGCCGAGGCTGGGATTTGATATGTTGTATCAATTTTGTAGGCTTTTGATGCAATGATTAATGGTTACAATTTCTGTCCAAAAAGTATTTGAATATAAAGCTACAATAGTTGATTTGATAAAAATGAAGAGTGATTTCGTTTGGCATATCGAAAAGGGAATTAAAGGCTTTCTTAGAGCAATCACTCCGAATTAAAGAAAAAGAACTGTTCTTGAGCTTGCATGAGCTGCAAGGAGTTACATTCTCAGCTGCTGTGAGCAGGTTATCTAATGAAAACTATCCTGAGAGCACAACAAAAATCATTTTGAAAAGACTGAAGAAGTTCAATGTAATAGATTTTGGTGACATGAATAACAGGGGAAAACCTCTGAAATTTACTGAATTGGGAAATGTTTTCTTTAAAGTTTTGATATGTGACAAGCGAGATGGAAAAAATGACTAAAGAAATAATTCTTATGGTTAACTCGGAGTGCAATAATAATTGCAATCATTGTTTTATTCCTTACAAAGGGCATAAAGAGCCAGAAGATGCTCTCAAACTAGTTGACAAATTTCTTGAGCAAGGTTATCAAGTTAAAATAGCGGGGGCAGAAACTCTCCTGGACTTGGGATATTTGGACGCCTATGAAAGAGCGGGTCAGAGGTATATCCTTACGAATGGTATCATTTTGTCAAAAGATCCAAGTGTTTTCAAGAAACTACTTGAGCATGGAATTGAAGAAGTGAGAATGAGTTTGCATTTTGGCATACAGCAACAGATAGAAAGTGTTTCTGAAGAAACTGTCGTGGAAGCTATTCATGGAGCTAAAGCACATGGATTAAAAGTTGGAATTGAAACAACAGTGTGCTATGAAAACTGTGGAAACGCGCTATCAATGTGTCGGAGAGCACATGAATTGGGAGCAAGCCGTATAGAATTCCTTAGATATGTGAAATCTGGAAGAGCAAAAGCAAGTGACATGGAAACGCTTGGTGACATCGAAAAAGAACTGTTTTTCAATTCTATAAAATCTGCAAAAAGTGTTTACAGCAAAAATGATTTGGAAATAAAACTTCATGGTAATTTTGGGCCTATGAATGGAACGAGGGGAGAAGAATTGGCAAGATGTAATGAATATTGCCCGGGAGGTAAAAATTTTTTTGCAATATCCCCAGATGACAATGTTTATTCATGCCCGTTTTTAATGGAGCATCCTATAGGAAAATTAACTGAAAGTGGAATTAACGTAGAAAAAGAATTATGCTCTGGAAAAAGAGATAGATGCATCACAGAGTATCTGCTATAATTTAAGAAACTTCTCTATATCTCAAAATATTTTCAGGCACTAAGGTATGCGCCGAGGCTGAAATTTGAACCCAGAAAAAATTCGTTAACATTTATTTTCAGAAATACAATTGATTTAGAGATGCAAAATGGTTGAAAATGGAAAAAAGAAGCCGATAAAATTTTTATTTGTGTCGCTTGAGGCGCTCATCGGCGATCTTGCTTGGGAAATCAAGAAAGCAGGCCACGAAGTAAAGTACTACATCCAAAAAAAATCCGAGAAGGATGTCTGCGATGGCTTTCTGGAAAAAATCGACGATTGGGAAAAATACAAGGACTGGGCCGACGTAATAGTTTTTGATGACGTGGGCTTTGGTTATGTTGCAGAAAAACTTAGAAAAGAAGGCAAACCGGTTGTCGGTGGAAGCTTTTACACTGATAACCTGGAACTGGACAGGAATTTTGGGCAGGAGGAGATGAAAAGCGTCGGGATAAACACGCTCCCGTTCTGGAATTTCAGCGATTTTGACGAGTCAATAAAGTTCATCCAAGACAACCCGGACAGATATGTCATAAAGCCAAATGGGGCAGCGCAGAACGAGAAAGAGCTTGTTTTCATCGGCCAGGATGATGACGGAAGGGATTTGATAGACATTTTGAACCACTACAAGGGCTCATGGGGGAAGAAAATCAAGAGCTTCCAGCTCCAGAAATTCGCACTCGGCGTCGAGATTGCCATAGGCGCCTTTTTCAACGGCAAAGACTTTATCACACCGATCAACGTCAACTTCGAACACAAAAAAATGTTCCCAGGCGACATCGGGCCGACCACAGGCGAGATGGGCTGTTATGACGACCAGACAGAGGTCTTGACAGGCGACGGCTGGAAATTTTTCAAAGACCTAAGCCACGATGACGAAATATGCACTCTCAATCCAAACAGCGAGATTGAGTTTCACAAGCCATATTTGCTTGTATCGTTCAGCCACCATAAGAAACTGATTTCGATACAAAACAACACCCTTGACATAGTCGTAACTCCTGACCACAACATGTACGTGTGCAGTCAATGGGATGCGAGAAACGGAGTAAACAGTTTCGGTTTTGTAAAGGCAAGAGATTTGCAGAGTCAATCCTTAATCAAAAGAACAGGTGTTTGGGTTGGGCAGGAACAAGAATATTATGTATTGCCTTCTATTGCAATCTCTCATTATGAAGGCAGGCAGGTCATGCTTCACGAAACAGGTGATTTGGAAATACCGATGGACAGCTGGGCAGCTTTCTTTGGAATATGGCTTTCTGACGGATATACTTCTGAAGGTTACAAAATAGGGATAGCCCAAAAAACTCCTGGAAAAACAGAACTGGTAGAAGAATTATTGCCAGCGCTTCCTTTCAAATTCTCGAAGGGAAAAAATGAATTCTACGCCTATGACAAGCAGCTCTACTCTTATTTGGAGAAGTTTGGAAAGGCTCACGACAAGCATTTGCCAGAATTTGTGAAAGGTCTGAGCCCGAGGCAGATAGAAATCTTCCTCAAATGGTTTGCGCTGGGAGACGGCACAATGATGAAGAACGGGTTCAGGATTTTCTACACTTGTTCAAAAAAAATGGCAGATGGAATTCAAGAGCTGTTGCTGAAAACAGGAAAAGTCGGAACAATCAAAAAGAGGGAAGGACGCGGAAAAATATGGATAAAAGATCACTTTGCAAATTCTTCCAGTGTGCAGTACGAAGTTATCGAAAGGGTGAAGAAGCTAGATTCGTGGATAGACAGAAGAGACATGCAGATTATAGACTATGACGGGAAAGTATATTGCGCAACCGTCAAGAACCATGTAATGTATGTGAGAAGAAATGGGAAGCCATATTGGTGTGGCAACACTTCGATGTTCTGGGGAGAACCCAACAAAATATTCCTTGAGACTCTGAACAAGATGAAGGACAAACTGGCCATAAGTGGTTATGTCGGATACATTGATATAAACTGCATAGTGAACGGCCGAGGAATTTATCCGCTTGAATTCACGTCAAGGTTCGGATATCCCACCATAAACATTCACATGGAGGGAGTCACAAGCGATTGGGGCGAGTTTCTTTATGCATTGGCCAAGGGGGAGAATTTCGAACTGAAGACTAAGAGAGGCTTTCAGATCGGAGTTGTCATAGCTGTCCCGCCATTCCCATTCACGGACCATGATGCGTTCAGAAAATATTCTGAAGATGCTGTCATAATGTTCAAGAAAGACGACCTTTCAGGAGTCCACATCTGCGACGTAAAAGATGTTGATGGAGATTGGCATATAGCCGGGCAGTCTGGATATGTATTGATAATAACCGGTTCAGGCCAAACGATGGAGGACGCAAGGAAGCAAACCTATTCAAGGGTGGAGAATGTCATGATTCCGAACCTTTTCTACAGGAATGACATTGGCGAGAAATGGGTCCATGACGGGGACAGGCTGCATAGCTGGGGATACCTTTACTGAGAAGCATTTGTTTCTTCAGAATTTTCTATCTCGCAAATTTGCGGGGTGCTGGATGAAGCATGCCTTTCCTCATACTCGAATAAGAAGAAGGGTAAAAAATCAAAAAAATTTTCAAATTACTTGAACAGTTTCTTGTTCATCCACAGGTAGATTACTACGATCGCCGGGATTGCTATTCCGACGATGCTTATCTGGACCAATGACATGACCAAACTGATTATCTCAAGTATCATTGTCCATTTCCATCCCTGCTTTTTCATCTGCCACAGCCAGTAAAGCACTACAAGGTTTGCAATTCCAAGGACTACGAACAACGCTCCGAGTACAACTCCGTATCCTGCGAGCATTCCTAATGTGGTGCTCAACACAGTTCCGCCAACTGCTGCAACTCCCAAGAGTGCTAATCCTGCAAGGATGGTAAATATAGCTCCTATCCAACCCAGGACGCAAATTACAGTAACGCCTAAAGGTCTGTTTGCCATCATTACACCTGAATGTTAATTGCATTTCTGCCAGTATAAAAACTTTAAAGTTCAGTGCGGGAGGTGGGATTTGAACCTGTCACAATTAAGTACGTAAAAAAATTAAATTAAACTTAATCACTAGGATTTATATTATTCTTCTTAACAAATGATTTTATGTTTTTAATATAATGCTCCTTTTCTTCTTCAATCATCTTCGCAACTGACTTTACTTCAGAAATTACATTTTTTTGAATTTGATCAATATTGGGATGAAATTTGAGAAAAAGACAGACACTTGAGCCAGAACTGTCTTCATGTTTTACAATATCAAAAACTTCTTTATCACTCTTACTATACCAGAATGGATAAACTCTACATATGAGAGGTCTGAACTTGTGAATTGAACATTTGTGATTTCCGTCAAGAAATACACAGGTATGGTCATGCTTAGTTTTTAATCTTAATATTTTGCCATCGACAAACATTTCAGATCTAAGTTTACCTTCAGATCCATCCACATCATTCCTACATTCTTCTATCATTGAATCTGGAAGTTTGGAAAAAACAAGAAAATCTGAATATTCAAGACCAGTTTTATCTTTAATTTTAATAGCAGATTTGATACCAACTGTAATAAAACCAACGCTGTCATCATCATAATAACAACAAAATGCATCCTTATCATTCCAGCACATTGAACAAAATTTTTCAAAATTCATAAATATCATACCCTTTCCTTCAATATAAAAGTGGCTGTTCGATTTTTCTCATATTTCTATCTTGGAATTCCCAAAAATATAACTTTAGAATTTCATGCGAGAGGTGGGATTTGAACCCATTAAGAATCACCTATTTCTAAGGTTATTATACAGTTCAATTGTATTAAAATAATTATTAACCAATATTTAAAAGTGAAAACATGAAAGAAAAAGAAATTAAAAGAGTTGTCAAAGAAAGATATGGCAAGATAGCAAAAAGCGGAGACTCCTGCTGTCCCTCGTGCGAATGCGGGCCTTCTCCTGCCAAGCTGGGCAAAAAAATTGGTTATTCTGAAAAGGATCTAGAAAATGTTCCTGAATCTTCTAACATGGCTTTGGGATGTGGAAATCCAGTAGCATTGGCAAGTCTGAAAGAGGGTGAGACTGTTCTCGACTTGGGGTCTGGAGGAGGGATAGATGCCTTTCTTGCTGCCAGAAAAGTAGGCCCTAAGGGAAAAGTCATAGGAGTGGACATGACAGAGGAGATGGTCCATAAAGCATCTGCTACAGCAGCTAAGTATGGCTATACAAATGTTGAATTCAGATTGGCTGAGATAGAGAATCTGCCATTAGTAGATAATTCCGTCGATGTTGTCATTAGTAACTGTGTCGTCAACCTGTCTCCTGATAAAGAAAAAGTATTTCGAGAAGCTTACAGAGTGTTGAAATCTGGTGGTAGAATTATGATTTCCGACTTGGTCACAGAGGGAAGATTGCCTGAAGAAGTGAGGAGAAGTTTTGATGCATGGGCTGGATGCATTGCGGGTGCTTTGGAAAAGGGCGAATATTTAGATGGAATAAGAAAGGCCGGGTTCAAAAATATTAGAATAGTTTCTGAATCTACTTATGACATTGATATTTCTGAAGAATTGAAAGGAAAAATTACTAGTGTGAAAGTTGAAGCTTACAAGTAGACGATTACTAAAAAACATCCCTTCCAATATTTTGACTGCATCATCCTAGAGGATTAAATGCCTAATCTGAAGAATATGTATGTCGCGACTGCCATACCAGTGAACAAATAGGAAAGAATGACTTCTATTGGCAGCCTGCCTGCAATCAAGTATAAGGATGCGGGAGAGTATCTCCACTCTTTGTTTTTTGTTCCATGAAGTTCATAAATCAAGTTGCCTAACATGCCTAATATTCCAGCCTCGATTATTATAGTATTTTTATAAACAGCAAGGCCAATCACACCGATCGGTATCGTTATCAATAATAATATCGGATTATAAGGACCTTTTTTTAATCTATTCATAATTTTCATCTAAATTGATAATCTGAAAATTACATAAGAAGCAGCGACCATACCAATAAAAAAATAAGAGAGTGCCGTTTCTATTGGTATTCTATCTGCTATTGTGTAAATTGACGATGGGTTAAAACCCCATAGACCTTTTTTAGTTCCATATAATTCCCATGTAAAGCCTATAAGAAATATTATTGCGCCAACTTCAATTATAATCATTTTTTTAAGAAGAATAAAGCCCGTAATGCCTGTGATTGCAAGGCCAAGCATTGAAAGTATAGCTAGATGATTTTTCATTGTTTATTATTTTTATTTTCTTTTATATAAAAGCAGTTCTAGGAATTCCTTCTGCTTGTATGGATATACTTGAATACAGATACCTCAATGCATGTGCGGGGGTGGGGGTTTAACCTATAAAAATCATTTTAATATTTCCAAAAATAATATATATGAATGACACATCTCACGAAATTTAGTTTTGGTGCCACCTCTGCCGTCATTACCAGTTTGGCATTTATAATTGGGTTAAGCAGCGCCATTAACCCTAAACTTACTATCATCGGAACATTAGCGGTCTTCGCTATCGCGGACAATATTTCTGATTCTTTAGGCATTCACATTTTTCAGGAATCAGATCTTAAGAAATCTAAAGTTGTGAGAACCTCTACGTTTTACAATTTTTTTACAAGAGTATCGGTTACGCTGGTTTTCATCCTGTTAGTTGCTATTTTTCCAATGGGATACTCCATCATGTTTTCGATAATCTGGGGATTCTTTTTGCTTACAACTTTGAGTTATTACATTGCAAAAGAGCAAAAAGTCAATCCGTACTTGGCAATTTTACAACATGTTGCTATCACCCTTGTGGTAATTATTGCCAGTTTGTTTTTACGTGAATGGATTACGAACATCTTTTTCAAAATCTGATTTTTTATTTAATGCGGGAGATGTGCTCTGCCCAACTGACTAATTTAGTTTCTTAAATAATAATTAATTATAGATAAAAATGAGCTGGGACGAAGAACATTATCCTCTCCAATTCACCAAGAGGCACAAAAGCAAAATAATCCTGCTTATAATAGTTTTGATAGGCCTTGTTATCGATTTAGTTGAACCTGACTTGTACCAAGGATTACTGGGCCAAACCCAATCCACAAATTCAAATCTGGCCAATGGATTTCCAGGAAACTTGAGCCAGGGAGAATTGACTGTTAATCAAAGCAGGTTTATCGGCACCTGGAAAAACACATCTCTCGGAATTGACACTGCTTTCACATTTACCAATGAAACATTCACTGTTGAAAGCCTGTTGGGATCTCAATCTTCTTCATATAGAGTGTTTGACTACATGACTTTGATGATAGATTCGCCAGGAGAGCAGCCAGAAAACATCAGCTACAGATTTGTGAGCGATAATGTTCTGCTCATCGCCTATCAAGGATCTTTGATTACTTTAAACAAAATCAGATAGAATAGAAATCATACCGATTTATTTGAACAGACGAATGAATTTTTTAAAAAATAATTAGACAGGAAGTCCGAAAGCTTCGGTCAGCCTCTTGATCTGTCTGAACTGGTTGATGAACTCCAATCCTTTCTGCTTCAGCTTGTAAAAATCGTGACCCTTCTCATTTACTTTTTCTATGAACCCGTTCGTGACAAGGACTTCCAGATATTCTTTCAGAGCAGTGTAAGAGAGATTCGCGCCGTAGAGAATTCTTGTCGGCTTCGCCTTTCCATTCTCATTCTGTATTATCCTAAGAATGTCCATGTAGATTGTAAGCTTTGACCTCTTCATCTTCGATACACCCGGACAAGCATGGCTAGAAGCGAAACGAACCCGATAATCAAAAACGAATTAGCGACGATGTACATGAAAGGAGTGAACGTCGTCAAAAAGATCATGACATGGAACACAGCAAGGCATGTGAAGGCAAACGTGACAAGGTAGGAATCCAAATTTTTCCTTTTAAGGGAATTCTGCAGACTTCTGAAAATCACAAACCCGATCAGAAAAAGTGAGACCAGATGGAAATTAGTGTAGTCCACATACCACAGAGGGACAAACAGGACTGGGATTATTTTCTTTCCTTTTTTCATTTCAGGGAGATAGGTGAATGCCAGGAGAATATACGCTGCGAGCGAGAGCCAGTAGTAGATCGAGAACCCGTAATAGTTGTAAAAGACGATTCCTGAATAGGAGTTGTGATATTGAATCTGGATGTAGGTGAAAATGCTTATCGCGGTCAAAACAAGAAACCCGATGCTCAAGATGAAGAAGCTGATCGACAGGTTGCGGACGGATTTCTCCGAGATAAGCCTGTGAATTCTGAAAGCAAAAAAAGTCACGAGCAATCCAATCGCAGCGACTGCAAGATAGACAAAAGAAACTATCCCATAGAACATAAGGGGTATCAGCATCTCTTCCATATTTACAAATGACAAAGGCAAGCTTTTATTGTTTTCACATAGAGGTGAAATCTATATTTTCCCTTCGCAAGCCAGGTATACCCCACAATCCATATAGATGTTACCCGGATAAGATGGTTTCGGGAATATTTTTTCCCGGAAGCAAACGCTGAAGCTAACCTCCGATGATATGAGGAGTTTTTGTGTTTTTCATGAAAGAAAAATTAAAATACGATTGGGAGAACCCAGAGATGGGAAGTTTGGAAAACCAGCTAGTTAGAGAGATGTCCTGCATGCTCCTTTTCGGATCAGACGTAAAAAATTTGAAGTCAAAGCTGAAAGAAATCAATTCGGCAAAATTCCCACCAAATAGAAAAAACCCCCTACCAAATAGCAAAATTTACTTCAGGAAGAGATAAAAAATGGAAAAAGGTTTAAATCTTTATTTATTCACCATTAAGGAATGATGAAAATGAAACACAAGAACCTGATTTTCATCTCAGCGCTTTTCTTTTTAGCTTTTGTCGGGATTGGATACTCGCTCACGATCTGGGTGACGCCGGCGATGATAATTGTCTATGCTAACAGCTACCCGAACACGACAAACACAGCCCCATATCTTCTTTCGGTGAAGAATGTGAATGCTTTTCCTGTCACGGTCACATTGGTCAAGTCAAGCGAGATTGGTTCGTTGATTAACATCGACCAGTCAAGCTTCCAGCTTCAGCCGAACGAACTGAGGACTGTCAATCTTGTGGTGAGCCTGAACGGGCCGGATTATATTTCAGGGACGATAACTGTCAATTTTGATGCCGACAACCAGTACACTGTTCCTTGGGATGTTGGCATAGGAATACATGGAAGGTCGGTTCCAAATCCTGGTCAGCAATGCGGCAGCACTGCAACTTCGTGCGGAGCCTACCCAGACTGCGTCAATGTCAACAACTTAAACGGCTGTTATGATGGTTACATGAGGCTTTACTTCTGCTCGAACAACGTGGCGAAATACAACCCTCAAGGTTCCCAATATTGCTGTGGTTTGATCGGTGGCACTTACCAGAATGGAAATTGCGCAGTAAATCAGCCGCAGCAAAAAACTATGACATTGAACATCACCAATGGTAACTCTCCAAAACTTGCTTCAGTCTCTCTTTTCAATCCAGGGACAAGCAACTTGCTGACCAATGTGAACATCACCGGAGTCGGAACAGTCGTCTATTCAAATTCAACTGCAGATTTCAAGCTCGATTATGATTCTGCCAAGCTTTCATTTTTATTGAAGAACTTTTACCTCGACAATGTCACAACGACTTCAAACATCGTCCTTGATTCAATCTCGCCTTCGATTCCAAATGTGACTCTGAGGAGGGCCTACAAGATTTCCGTCCCAGATTCTTTCACCTCATCTTCAACTGGAATAACCCTTACGATGAAATATTCCGATTTGCAAGTGAATGAGAATGTCCTTTATCTCTACAGGTGCGGCAATTTCAATTTTGTTACTAATGTTTGCAACGACACTTGGACAAAGATCAGCATAACAAGGGACGTGATGAACGATGTCGTCACAGCAGAAATCCCAGGATTCTCGGCATATGTCCTGGGCGAGGGAGCGGATGTTGTAACAACCACAACAACTACTGTTCCAGTCACGACAACAACTGTCGCATCAAGCTCAGAAAGTTCTAGCAGCTCGGGCGGATCTTCTGGAGGTTCCAGTGGCGGAGTGGGTGGAGGATTTCCACAGCCAACGACTTCAACCACAACTACAACAATTCCATCAGACGAATTGGCAATAGTTGAAACTTATCAGAACACGACAAATGGTCAAACTCAGACTGCTGAGAAGACTCAGGGGCAATCGATGTTCACAGGATTTGCTTCGCTTACAAACAATCCAATCTGGTTCGGCCTGCCAGTCGTAGCAGCAGCAGGAATTTTCCTTTCGTGGAAGTTCTATTTCAAGACAAAAATGTCAGTCCCAAGCTACAGCAGAAGGGCTCCCAAATTCAACAAGAGAAGAAAAAATTCAAAAGATACAAAACTGATTTTCCAGTAATTAAGTTTGATTCAAATCCCACCCCAGCATGAGATTCTAAATTTATATTCCATGGGATTCTAATTTAATCAGAGGTGAAAAATATGGCTAAGCACGACAAGAGGAACTGGTGTGATAAGCACAATACATTCCACAGATGCAATTTAGACAGTAAAAAGAAGGCTGGTTCAAGTGTCAACGCAAAGATTTAGAGAGGTTCAGGTAAAGTGCTTGAAATGCAAGTAGGAAGTAAAAGAAAATGGAAACTGAAAAACAAAGGGTTAAGTTTGGCTTCACGTCGAACCCTTTTGCAATACCGGGCTTGACTCTCTTGGGATTGGCAGCGGGGTTTGCTCTTTCGATCATCCTCAGAAAGGAAAAAAGGGAATGACAATTTAGATTATTGGTTCAAATCCCACCTCGGCATCTTAGTAATAAGTTTATGGGATTTCTAAATTGAGATTTAAAGCAACAGGATTTTAACCTATTTTCCGATTTTCGTATTGAAGTTCATCCCAAATTGCACTGAAAGCATTTGTAAAATCACCGCAGTGATGAGATTCTATATCATATGGATATGGAGATCCCTTGACATGGAAATACATTTCACACGTGTGAGATAGGCCTCCAGAATCCCTCCATTCAATTTTTGTAATCGGTTCCGATTTATAAGAGTCCCAATCTCGTGAAATTTTTGGGATGACACTTGTATAAGAACGAAAACCTTTCTCTATGATTGAGACTGCAATATTATGTGTAAGTTTCCAACGATCCATTTTTATCAATTAATAAAAAGAGGATAAAAGATTTAAACTTGATTGGACCACTAAATTTTTATGAAGATAATAAAAACCTGTTTTATACTGATTTTTATTTGAACAAATGTGTTTCACAATGTTTCATGAAACTCTAATTCGTGGCCTGAAAATAAATGATTATATTCAGTTCAGACTTGTTTTTTAAATCGCATAGATGTGGGTCATCGTTATGTCAGAGACTTTTACCAGCTCGTTGAATATCTTCCCGCCTTCCATCGAAGCCTTGTAATTTGTTATGTCGAACCTGAAGAAGGGAAGCTGGGTCGAATAGGTTTCTCCTGTACCTGCTTTTTTGATAGACAAGAGGGCAGGCCCTTCGCAGTGGACAAAGCTTGTTGCCGGGTCGAAGAAGCAGTCGCTGTAGCCGTTCATGTTGATTGAGATCGTGACTGGCTGCTTCTCGGTGACTGTCCTGTCGAACAAAAGATAATGATAAGTTTTTTCCACATTCACATATCCTTCAGAATAAAATGAAGATGTTCCGGAAAATCTCGAGCCTAAGTTGTAAAAGTAGCCTGAGAAGTGTAGGAAAGACGGGACATACTTCGTATAGTTGAACCAGCTGGGTCCGTAGAGCCAGTTTATTTTTGCGCTGCCGATGTCGGGAGCGTTGAGCTGAAAGTATCTTGCTGAGGAGCGTGTCGTCTTGACCAGAAGGATCGGGCTCGTCCCGTCGAACGGAAAGCCTCTGACAGAACCGATCATGTCAAATGTCAGCTGGGTTGTTTCTGCAAGTGAATTGAACCAGCTGATGTCTGCCGAAGCCCTGCTGAACCTCAGCATTATCTCAGTCCTCCCGTCGGAATCAAAGTCCCCGAACTGCTTGAAGAATGGATCTGCAGGTACCAATCCTAGTTTGCCGACCATTGTGAGAGAGACGTCGGAAGGATTGATGTCATGCACGTCCGCCCCGATCAGTGCGGTGAAGCAGTATATCCACTGGACGCCGCTGCCTGCTGTCAGAGTCGTCGGGCTGCAGTAGATTATTGGTTTAGGATTGACTGTCACTCTGGCGTTTATCTGCTGGGCATCGCTCACGCTGGAAGAAAGTAAGAAGATAAATATGGGTAGCATTAAAGCTACCACTAAAGTTTCTTTTTTCATTTTTCTCATTTCTTTTCTTCCCCTTGAGGGAAAAGGTTAAAGCTCTGCAAAAAATAAACTAGAGCTGGAAATTTTTATGGTATTATGGTTGTTGTAGTTGTCTGTTCACCACATGCTGTTATTGTAATTGTTTGCGTGTAAGAGTCAGCTGCCTGATCAACTGGAATTGCTACATTAAAGTTTACTGTACGGCTTGTTCCGTGCGATACTGCTACTCCGATAGAAGCTTCAGTTCCAGATAGTTGTCCCGAATTACCTAATACGGCAGACCAACCCGTTTGACCTACTGACATCGTCGGTGGAGTGATTACTGTACCTGTCCATTGTGTTCCTGAAACCAATGGTATTGTAGGTTGATTACCTTTGGGCATGGAAATTATTACCCCAAGGCTATCTGAAGTATCTCCTGGAATTAAATTATTTACTCCTTTAAGGAAATTCAGACTAGTTGGAGAGGCATTTATCTCACACCATGGCTGAACTGTGACATGTCCTGTTACATCTGCTGGCATTACTGCTGGCACTGTCGCAAACAGAGAGACTAGTGCAACTAATGCTGTCAATATCTTTCTCATTTATTCACCTCCTCTTTCTTTTTGCAAAGTAAATTAAAACGATAAAAATCAAAACCACTGCTAACACTGCAGTAAGCGAAGTCGGTCCCAATACAAAAAATCCTGTGAAGAATTTCCCTATGCGGGCAAAAACTGACAATGGAGGTGCCTGAGGCTGCTCGACAATGACAAAAACATTTTTCTTGAGCTGCAAATTTATTTGGACTTGCCCGCCAGTCTTCCCTTCAAGGACAGCGTACATCACTCCGGTTATGTTTGTCCCTTGCGAAACATTATAATCTGCTGGAATTTTTGCAGTAACATTGACCCAATAGATTCCACTTGGCGGCAAAGTTACTTTACTTGGGAGCGAAATATATTTGCTGGCATTTCCTTCTACTCTCAAACCTACTTCAACAGTTTCGTTGTGTCCAAGTCCCCACATTCCAATTCCACTTCCACCAAGAGGAACATGAATGACAACTGGTCCAGTAACTTCTCCGAAAGCAAAAACAAATGAAGGAACTAAAGCCAAGCAAAGTGAAATCAAAATGAAAATTTTTATTTTGTTTTTCATTTAATCACAACCCGCAGTAAATGTTATTATTTGACTGTAACTGGTTGGAACCTGACCAGCAGGAATTTTTAATTTGAAATAAACATTCAAACTATTTCCAACACCAACATTTGATAAAGTTGCAGTACTCGGACTTTTAGGCAATGTCAACATCAAATCATACGTAGCATCAGTAATTTCATTATAGCGTGTATAGTTAGTGCCAAAATTGTTTGTTCCACCATCTGTCCAGTCTTGCCCTTCCATAGTTAAACTTGTCATTGCTGCAGTGCCTGCATTGCTTACCGTCGTGTACTTGTTATCAACTGAAATCTGGTCTGGTTGCAAGCTAACAAAATCTAAATCTGGAGCTACAGAAAATTCACATGTTAGTAAAGTTGTAGTGGTTGTCGGGATTGTTGTCGTGGTTGTAGAAGTTGTAGTCGTAGTTGGTGGCTGAATGGTTATTGTAATACTTGCGCTAGAATCACCTGCTTCATGCCCAGGAGGATTCTGATGATATATTTTTACAACAATGGTATAAGTTCCGCTTGAAGCATATGTGTGGTCAGGATTGGATGACCAAGTTCCAGAAAAATCTGAACAATGCTGGCCTGTTAAAGGGTCACAACTTGCTCCACCACTTCCTGTAAAACTTACTGTTGAAGTAGTAACTACAGTTCCATCTCCCCAATCTATTTGAACTTGATAAGAAGACATTTGTCCAGGGAAATCTGTTACAGAAGCTATACCATCTAGGTGTATAGGATTAGTAAATGTCGTTCCACTTGGAATTGGTGTTGCTATGCCATTTACATGACTTATTGTTATAGAAAATACAGCTGCAGCACTTGCAAAATTCAC
>Ga0315281_10002715_pt1 | contig 26203 bp, 25 predicted proteins | sample YL17G07_0_MG_FD_204540 | JGI IMG/M metagenome (GOLD analysis project Ga0315281, IMG submission 204540) | Sediment microbial communities from Yellowstone Lake, YNP, Wyoming, USA - YL17G07_0 | ecosystem: Environmental > Aquatic > Freshwater > Lake > Sediment | place: USA: Wyoming | collected... | reverse complement strand
GAAGCCAGAAAGCCCTGGCGTGCATCCTGGTAGGCTAGAACTTCAATGAACGCCCACAGCCACCAGAACATAACCACCGCCAACAGTGGCCACATCAATGCAGCTTTGACCAACAACGCTGGTGACATCGCCAGAGTCGCACCGCTGATACCGATGAGCGCTACATATAGCAGGCGTGCTGCCATTTTTTTCATGCCACACAGCGCCGTCCATTCCCAGGCACCAATCAGAATGAACAAGCCGAGAAATGCGGCAAACGCCGGCTGCGGCCAGGCAAACAGTGCCCAGACTGTGAGCGGGATCAAAACCAGCGCGGTAAGAATGCGTTGCTTAAGCATGCGAGCCATTGCCTGCGCGCGCCGTCTGCCCTTCAATCTGATCGCCGGTCTGGCCAAAACGTCGCTGGCGACTGGCAAATGAAGCCAGTGCTTGATCGAATTGCGAACGATCGAACTCAGGCCACAGTATTGGCGTGAAATAGAGCTCGGTATAGGCGAGCTGCCAAAGCAGGAAATTGCTGATGCGCTGCTCGCCACCGGTGCGAATGAACAGATCCGGCTCCGGTATGCCGGCCATACTCAGGTGGGGCTCAAGGCTTTCTGGAGTAATAGACTCAGGATCAAGCTGGCCAGCAGCTGCATCGCGCGCCAGGCTCTTACAGGCCTGGGCAATATCCCAGCGGCCACCATAGTTTGCAGCGATCGTGAGCGTCAGATTCTGGTTATCGCGTGTCAACGCCTCGGCATCCTGAATGCGTGCACCGAGTTTCGGACCAAAGCGCACGATGTCGCCAATGACACGAAAGCGCACCTTGCTGGTGTGGAGTTTTTTTACTTCCTTGTCGAGCGCCATAAGAAACAGCTCAAGCAGCAGGCGCACCTCAGTTTCCGGCCGTCGCCAGTTCTCGCTCGAGAAGGCGAATAGCGTCAGATGGGGAATACCCAGTTCACCGCAGGCCGTCACCAACTCGCGCACCGCCTCGACACCTTTGCGATGCCCGGCGATACGCGGCAGCCCGCGACCCTTCGCCCAGCGGCCGTTGCCATCCATGATCACCGCCACATGTTGCGGCAACGTGCTCAGCGCCGGCATGGCACTTGTGGTGCTCACAATGCGAGGTGGGTTACTCATGCGGAGGATGGTTGCGAGAGAGGGCGATGCGCCACTCTCACACAGCCAGTAGTTCCTGCTCTTTACCGGCCACCAGCTTGTCGATCTCGCCGACGTGCCGATCGGTCAGTTTCTGCATGGCCTCTTCAGCACGCTTTTCCTCGTCTTCGGCTATATCTTTTTTCTTCAACGCATCTTTCAGATGCTGCAAGGCGTCACGCCGAACATTACGCACTGAGATCTTGGCCTCTTCTCCTTCTTTGCGCACCAGCTTGCCGAACTCCTTGCGACGTTCTTCAGTCAGGGCCGGGAGCGGCACACGGATCACCATGCCGGAGGTGTTGGGGTTCAAGCCGAGACCCGACTCCATGATGGCTTTCTCAATCGGCTGCACCATCGCCTTGTCCCAGGGCGTCACGCTCAAGGTACGTGCATCGGCCACCGAGACGCTGGCCACCTGGCTGAGCGGCGTGCGTGAACCGTAGTACTCGACGTTGATGTTTTCGAGCAACGCCGGGTTGGCGCGACCGGTACGTATCTTTTCAATGCCGTGCTTGAGCGTTTCGAGCGACTTTTTCATGCGCCCTTCTGCATCTTTGTTGATCTTATTGATGATCTCAGACATAGCTCAGTCTCCGCGTTGGACCAGTGTTCCTTCATTTTCGCCGAGCACAATGCGCAGCAGGCTGCCCGGTTTGTTGATACTGAAGACCCGCAGGGGAAGATTTTGTTCCCGACACAGAGCCAGTGCGGTCGCATCCATCACGCCCAGACGCTTGGCCAATGCTTCGTCGTAGGTAACGCGCTCGTAGCGCACCGCATCCTTGTGTTTCATCGGATCGCGGTCATAAACGCCATCGACCTTGGTGGCCTTGAGCACGAGGTCAGCGTCGATCTCGAGCCCGCGCAGACTGGCCGCCGTGTCGGTAGTGAAAAAAGGGTTACCGGTACCGCCGGCAAAAATAAGCACGCGCCCGGCTTCAAGGTGCGCGAGCGCGGTACGGCGCGAATAGGCTTCGACCACGCCGGCGACGGCCAGACCGGAGAGCACAGCGGTCGGCATGCCGCCCTTCTCGAAGGCATCCTGCACGGCAAGCGCATTCATGACCGTCGCCAGCATACCCATATAATCGGCCTGGGCGCGGTCCATGCCCTGCGCGCCGACGGAAACGCCACGAAAGAAATTGCCGCCACCTACCACCAGCGCGAGCTGCACGCCGGTCGCCATTACCTCGCGGATTTCGCCGGTGACCCGCGCCATGACCTCGCGATTGATGCCATAGGCATCCTCGCCCATGAGCGCTTCACCGCTCAGCTTGAGCAGGACGCGCCGGTAGGCCGCGCGTCGGACCTGTTTCAGGGGCTCGACAGGCAAGAGATCAGCCTCCCTTGACCTGGGCCATGACCTCGGCGGCGAAATCGCCGGACTTCTTTTCGATACCCTCGCCGACTTCAAAACGCGTGAAGCTGGTGACCGTGGCGCTTGCCTTCTTGAGCAATTTTTCCACCGTGGTCTCCGGGTCTTTCACGAACGGCTGGCCCAGCAAGGTGATCTCACCGAGATACTTATTGATGCGGCCGGTCACCATCTTCTCGATGATTTCCGGCGGTTTGCCGCTCTCCGCTGCCTGGGCGATGAAGATTTCCTTCTCCTTGGCAATGAGCTCGGCCGATACTTGTTCGCGCGACACGCATTCCGGGCGACTCGCGGCAATGTGCATAGCGATGTCGCGGCCGAGGCCTTCGTCACCACCGCTCATTTCCACCAATACGCCGATCTTGCGGCCGTGCACATAGCTCGCCACCTGGCCAGCGGCCGGGGCGAGGCGAACAAAACGACGCACGCTGATGTTTTCGCCGAGCTTGGAAACCAGGCCTTCGCGGGTTTTGGCAACGGTCTCGCCGCTGTCCAGCTTGATGTCGCCGACCGCGGCCACATCCACCGGCTTGTGTTTGGCTATGGCAGCGGCCACAGCATTGGCAAACGTCTGGAAGTCATCACCTTTGGCGACGAAGTCGGTTTCGGAGTTGACCTCCACCATGACAGCCTGCTTGCGATCCGGGCTGGCATAGACACCAATCGCGCCCTCGGAGGCCGTGCGTCCGGCCTTCTTCTCCACCTTCGAACCGGCCTTCTTTCGCAGCAGATCGATCGCGGCATTCATGTCGCCCTGGGTTTCCGACAGGGCACCCTTGCATTCCATCATACCGAGTCCGGTGCGCTCCCGAAGCTCTTTCACTTGTGCGGCTGTAATTGTCATGGGTACTCCAGCAATATAACTTCTCTGAATACGGAAAATTGTGGAAACGGCGCTGTATCGAAAAAAGGGGGCAAAGCCCCCTTTTTCCTGCTTACTCGGCCGTGTCGGCCTTGGCCTTCGTTTTGACTTTTGGCTTGGCAGCGTCCACCGCATCTGCCTCGGCGACCATCTCGCCATCCGCCTTGGCGGCAGATTTCTTTTTGGCCGCTACCTTGACCTTCGGCTCTTCGCGAACTTCGATGAAGTCCTCGGAATCACCCGGCGGCAAGGTAATACCGGTCTTGCGTCCATCGAGAATCGCATCGGCGGCGCCACCGGCGTACAGACGAATGGCGCGGATCGCGTCATCGTTACCCGGAATCACATAGTCCACACCGTCCGGCTTGCAGTTGGTGTCCACCACGCCGACTACCGGGATGCCGAGCTTGTTGGCTTCCGATACGGCAATGTACTCATGGCCGACGTCGATGACGAACAACGCGTCCGGCAGACCGACCATGTTCTTGATGCCGCCGAGCGAGCGATTGAGCTTCTCGAGTTCGCGTCCCATCATCAGCGCTTCTTTCTTGCTGACCTTCTCGAGACTGCCGTCCTGCTGCATGGCTTCGAGGGATTTCAGACGCTCAATGGATTTCTTGACGGTACGATAGTTGGTCAGCATGCCGCCGAGCCAGCGATGGTCGACGTAGGGCATGCCGCAGCGCGCGGCTTCGACGCTGAGAATCTCGCCGGTCTGGCGCTTGGTGCCGACGAACAGGATCGTGCCCTTGTTGGCCGCCAGTTTGCCGAGGAAACTCATTGCCTCGTTGAACAGCGGCAGGGTCTTTTCGAGATTGATGATGTAGATCTTGTTGCGCTCACCGAAAATATAGGGGCGCATCTTGGGATGCCAGTACCGCGACTGGTGACCGAAATGCACACCGGCCTCCAGCATCTGACGCATGGTCACATTGCTCATTTCATTTCTCCGTTTCGGGTTTTTCCGCCACGAGTCCCATGCACCAATCCGCCACCGTATTCATTATGGTGACAGACACCCTGATGCACGTGCCGACCCGTGTGTGGGGTTGAGGTTAAAAGCCTTAAAAAGCGCGCCTTTATACCATATTCCTGCCGGCAGCGGCAACGCATGGATATACCCGCCTCTCACTCTCGGTCGGGGCCACGACGGGCGCACAAAAGCGAATAAGGCTATTTTTGTGCAGGCATGCCTTCATTATTTCGGGTAAAGTGCTGGCCAGCAAAACCCTCGGGTATTCCCCTACTCCCTGCACGTCATGGCCATTACCCTTAAAACACCGGAAGAAATCGAGAAAATGCGCGTTGCCGGCCGATTGGCCGCCGAGGTGCTGAAAATGATCGCGCCACATGTGCAGCCAGGCATCACCACTGGCGAACTCGACCGCATCTGCCACGACTACATCGTGAACGAACAGCAGGCCGTCCCTGCCCCGCTCAATTACAAGGGCTTCCCCAAGTCGATCTGCACGTCGGTAAACCACGTGGTCTGCCACGGCATCCCGGGCGAGAAGAAGCTCAAAAAGGGCGATGTCATCAATATCGACATCACCGTCATCAAAGACGGATTCCATGGCGACACCAGCAAAATGTTCTTTGTCGGTGAGCCATCCATCCAGGCGAAACGCCTGGCCCAGATCAGCCATGAGTGCATGCTTAAGGGTATCGCCCTGGTGCGCCCGGGCACGCGCCTTGGCGACATCGGCCATGTCATTCAGGGTCACGCCGAGAGCAACGGTTGCTCGGTAGTCCGCGAGTACTGCGGTCACGGCATCGGCCGCAATTTCCACGAAGACCCGCAGGTGCTGCACTATGGCCGCACCGGTACCGGCATGCAGCTCGTAGCGGGCATGACCTTCACCATCGAGCCCATGATCAACGCCGGGTGCAAGGAAGTGAAACTCCTGCCGGATAACTGGACGGTAGTGACCCACGATCATTCGCTCTCTGCCCAATGGGAGCACACGGTACTCGTCACCGATTCCGGTCACGAGGTGCTGACCATCGTTCCGGGTGACGAACCATGATCCGCCGTCGCTCGGCTGCGCCGCATGGCGACCGCTGATCCAAAAATTTTGGACGGTACCGCACTGGACGCCGCGCTACGCGGCAGCAGCAACAGTTCGTTTACTCAAGCCCTGCCATTGTTTCGCGCCGCATTGCGCGACGGGCGTGCCGCACTGCGAGCGCTGTATCAGGACGGCACCAACGTCGACTCCCTGCTGCGCCGGCACGCGGGACTGGTTGACGAGCTGCTCACCCGGGCCTGGGCGCTGCACCAGTCATTGCTTGATCCGAAAATAAATATCGCGCTGGTGGCCGTCGGCGGTTACGGACGCGGTGAACTTTACCCGCACTCGGATGTGGACCTGCTCCTGCTGCTGGAGCGCGACACGCATGAGCGTGTTCGTCCCTTCGTCGAGGCGTTCCTGCAGTTCCTCTGGGACATGGGTCTGGAAGTCGGACACAGCACGCGCTCGCTCAAGGACTGCGTGACTGAGTCCAAAAAGGACATCACCGTCGCCACCAATCTCATGGAGGCACGCCTGCTGCTCGGTGACCCGGCGCTGTTCGCCAGCATGCAGGCCAGGACCGGTCCGGAAAAACTCTGGCCGAGTCTCAAATTCTTTACTGCAAAATTCGCCGAGCAACGCGCGCGCCATGCGCGCTTCGACGACACGGCCTATAACCTCGAACCCAACATCAAGGAAGGCCCGGGTGGCCTGCGCGATATCCAGATGATCGCCTGGGTAACGCAACGCCAATTCGGCTCCGCGCAACTGCACGACCTGGTGGCACTCAAGTTCCTGACCGAGAAGGAATACCGCGCCCTCGAGCGTGGCCGCCGCTTGCTGGCACGGGTGCGTTGCGGCCTGCACTATCTGGCCGAACGACGCGAGGATCGGCTGCTGTTCGATCACCAGCGCACACTGGCTACGGACATGGGCTTCCGCGACAAGGCCGGCATACGCGCTGTCGAACTGTTCATGAAGCACTACTACCGCAACGTGAAGGAACTGGCGCTGCTGAATGAAATACTGCTGCAGCACTTTCAGGAAGCCATCCTGCAACGCGGCAAAGCGAAGATTCGCCCGCTCAACCGGCGCTTCCAGGCGCACGGCAATTTTCTGGAGGTAACGCGCCGCAATATTTTTGAGCGTGCCCCGTTCGCGCTGCTCGAATTGTTTCTGGTCCTGCAACAACATCCGGAGCTCAAGGGCGTGCGTGCCGCCACCATCCGCCTGGTGCGAGAAAACCTGGCGCGCATCAACGCCCAGTTCCGCAACGATATCGCCTGCCGCAGCCTGTTCATGGAAATCCTGCGCCAGCCACACGGCATTACCCACGAACTGCGGCGCATGAATGCCTACGGCGTGCTCGGCGCCTATCTGCCGGCGTTCGGGCGCATAGTCGGTCAGATGCAGCATGACCTGTTCCATGTCTATACCGTGGATGCGCATACCCTGTTCGTGGTGCGCAACCTGCGGCGCTTTACCGTACCTGAATATCGCCACGAGTTCCCGTTCGCCAGCGAGCTGATCCAGCACGTGGTCAAGCCCGAACGCCTGATGCTGGCCGGACTGTTTCATGACATAGCCAAGGGCCGCGGCGGCGACCACTCCGAGCTCGGCGAGCACGAGGTCATCGCCTTCTGCCGTCAGCACGGTCTGAGCGATTACGACACGCGTTTCATAGCCTGGCTGGTGCGTCGTCACCTACTCATGTCACACGTGGCGCAACGCGAAGACATTAACGATCCGGAGGTGGTGCTGCGTTTCGCGCAGCAGGTAGGCGACGCGGAGCGCCTCGACCACATCTATCTGCTTACGGTCGCAGACATGCGCGCCACCAGTCCGAACGTGTGGAATGTGTGGAAAGACCGGTTGCTGACCCAGCTGCACGCCGCCACCATGCGCGCGCTGCGTCATGGCCTGGCGGTGCCCATGGATGTCGAGGCGCGTATCGCCGGCCTCCAGGCGGAAGCACTGCAATACCTTTCGAAGACTAACGTTACGGCAGAACATGCAACGCAGCACTGGTCACGCCTGGAAACGGAATATTTCCTGCGTCATGAAGCGCATGCAATTGCCTGGCACACCGCACAGATTGCCAGCACTGCCGCCTCCGAATTGCCGCTCGTGGCCACGCGCTATCATCCCGAGACGGGCGGAACCGAATTTCTGGTGTACACGCCGGACCGCGATGACCTGTTCGCCGTCGTCACCGGTGGCTTCGACCGGCTCAATCTCACCATCATGGATGCGCGTATTCACACCACCCGTTTCGGTTTTGCGCTTGATACCTTCGTGGTACTGGACCATACCATGCAGCCGGTAAGTGATGCGCGCGCCTTGATGCAACTGGCGCAGGCGATGCGCGAACAATTGCTTACACCACAACCTGGGCGCGACTTCCTCAGATCGATCATGCCGCGCGCGCTCAAACATTTCCCGATTGCGACACGCGTCAACTTCAGCCCCTCGCACAACGGCGTGCAGACCATCATGGAGGTCCGGGCGCAGGACCGTCCTGGATTGCTGCATCAGGTGGCCCTCGCCCTGCAGCACTGTCAGACACGGCTCGTCACTGCAAAGGTCGCGACCTATGGGGAACGTGCCGAGGATGTATTTTTTGTCACGGGCCGTGCTGGCCTGGCCTTGCCCGATGCGCTGCAACGTTGTCTGCAAGCTGAGATCGAGCGCCGCCTGGACTCCGCTTCCGGAAAGCCCGGGGAATCAGTCACGCTTCTGTAAGAGCCCCGCCCAGATAGGCATTCTGCACCTGTGGATTGGCCAGCAACGCCGCAGCACTATCGGCCAGCACGATACGACCGCTTTCCAGTACATACCCGCGATCACTCACTTCCAGCGCCAGTTTGGCATTCTGCTCGACGAGCAGCAGGGTTGTGCCATTCGCGGCAATACGACGAATGATCTCGAAAATCTTTTGTACCATGAGCGGGGCCAGGCCCATGCTGGGTTCATCCAGCAATAGCAAACGTGGCCGACTCATTAACGCACGGGCAATAGCGAGCATCTGCTGTTCGCCGCCTGAAAGCGTTCCGGCAATCTGGTGGCGGCGTTCGGCGAGGCGCGGAAAGAGTCCGAGCACATAGTCGAGATCCTGCGCCACAGCTGGCGCATCGCTACGCGTATAGGCACCAAGCTGAAGATTCTCGAATACCGTCAGTCGTGCAAAAATGCCGCGACCTTCCGGCACGAGTGCGATTCCCTTCCTTACGCGCAGATGCGCCGGCATACTGGTTATGGCGATCCCGTCATAATGAATGCTCCCCGACACGACCGCCTGGATTCCAGCCAGCGCCTTGAGGGTGGTCGATTTGCCGGCGCCATTCGCGCCGATCAGACAGACGAGCTCACCTTGTTGCACTGACAGGCTCAACTCATGGATAGCGGACACGCTGCCATAGGCCACGCGCAGCACGCGCGTATCGAGCAAGGTCATACGAACCCGCCCCCCAGATAGGCTTCGATGACACGCGCGTCACGCCGCACGACAGCAGGCGTACCTTGCGCGATCTTCTTGCCGTAATCGAGTACCGCCATGCGGTCGCACAATCCCATGACCAGCCGCATGTCGTGCTCTATGAGCAGAATTGTCGTGCCGTCAGAACGCAGACGTGTCAGCAGCGTCATCAGGCTCTCGGTCTCGGAGGGATTCATGCCGGCCGCCGGTTCGTCGAGCGCCAGCACAACCGGATCGGTGGCCAGTGCCCGCGCGATCTCAAGGCGGCGCTGATCGCCGTACGCCATGTTCCGGGCAAGCTGGTGCGTGTGTCGGCCAATGCCGACATAATCAAGCAGTTCCTGGGCGCGATGCGTCATTGCCTGTTCCTCGGCTTGTGTCGTGTGGTCGCGCAGAATGGCGCCGAGCACCCCGGCCTTGGTGCGCACATGCCGACCGACCATCACGTTTTCAAGCGCGGTCATGTTGGCGAACAGGCGGATATTCTGAAATGTCCGGGCCAGTCCGTGCTGTACTACATCATGTGGCTTGCAACCGGTAAGCATTTGCGCGCGCAAGCGCACACAGCCACTGTCAGGCACATAGAGCGCGGTGATGACATTGAACAGCGTGGTTTTACCGGCACCGTTCGGTCCGATCAAACCAAAAATCTCTCCAGCATTGACCGCCAGCGACACCTGATCGAGCGCCGCCAGCCCACCAAAATGCTTGGATACATTCTCCACGGTGAGCACCGCGGCGGCTGAAGAATTGCCAGCAGCATCCGCGTGCGCAGTTGGCAATTTAGCGGCGTGTGTCATAGAGCGATGCCTGTTCCTGGCTCAGCACACTTTCATCGGCGCTGAACTCACGCCGACGACGTACCGAGGGCAGCAGGCCGGCGGGGCGAAAGAGCATGACGATCACCAGTGCAAGGCCGAAAACCAGTAAACGTAAATCGTTCGGGTCGACCAGCACGCGTCCGAACGACAGTTGCTGCAAATCTCCCAGGTAGCGCAAGGCCTCGGGGAAAATCGTGATCAACAGCGCGCCCAGCACCACGCCCGCAATATTACCCATGCCACCCAGGACAATCATGCACAACACGATCACGGACTCGAAGAGCGTAAAACTTTCGGGACTGATGAATCCCTGGAAGCCGGCGAACAACCCCCCGCTCACGCCGGCAAAACTTGCGCCCATGGCGAACGCGAGCAGCTTCACGTTGCGAGTATTGATACCCATGGCGGCCGCGGCCACCTCATCTTCGCGTATCGCCACCCAGGCACGGCCGATACGTGAGTCCTGCAGACGTATGGAAATGAACACAATCGCGAGTGACAGTGCGAGAAACAGATAGTAGTAGGCGTAGGTCGATGGCAGCGTGATGCCAAGAAATGATTGCGTCTCGCCGAGCGAGAAACCACCGATGGATACCGGATCAATGAGGCTGATGCCCTGCGGACCATTCGTGATGTTGATCGGTGTATTGAGGTTGGTCAGAAAGATACGGACGATCTCGCCAAATCCAAGCGTGACAATAGCCAGGTAATCGCCGCGCAGCTTCAGGGTCGGTGCGCCAAGTAACACACCGAATCCGGCCGCCACCGTTGCGCCCATTGGCAGAATGGCCCACACCGGCCAGTGCATTCCGAACTGCGGCGATGCGAGTAACGCATACAGATAGGCACCGACCGCATAAAACGCGATGTAGCCAAGATCGAGCAGGCCGGCGTAACCCACAACTATATTTAGCCCCAGCGCCAACATAATGTAGAGCAGCGCAAAGTCGATGATGCGCACCCATGAACGTCCAAGCAAATCGCCGGTAACAAACGGCAAGAGCGCCAACACGATGCCCATAACCAGCCAGGTGGCGATCACGGTGCGTCGGTCGTGTTTCAGGTGTTGCCAGCGACGCCGCCAGGATGGAGTCATTTAGGCGCGCTCACCAACACGTTCGCCGAGCAGTCCTGACGGCCGGAACACCAGCACCAGAATCAGCACGAAGAAAGCGAACACGTCCTGATAATTCGATCCGAGAAAACCACCCGTCAACGGACCGATGTAGCCGGCGCCGAGACTTTCAACAAGGCCAAGCAGAATTCCACCCAGCATTGCCCCGGCGACATTGCCGATGCCGCCCAGCACCGCCGCGCTGAATGCCTTGAGGCCGAGCAGGAAACCCATGTAGTAATGAGCCAGCCCGTAATAGGCAGACACCATGATACCGGCCACAGCGGCGAGCGCCGCGCCAATAATGAATGTGGCAGCAATGACACTGTTCGGGTTCACACCCATCAGCGCCGCGAGATCCGGGGATTGGGCGGTGGCGCGCATCGCCCGTCCCAGTCGCGTCCGGTACACAAGCACCAGCAGGGCCAGCATCAGCAACAACGCCAGCAGGACAATGGTGATTTGCAGATTGGTGATATGTGCGCCGACAAACTCATAGCGTTTGATTTCGATCACGTCCGGAAAGCTCACGTATTGCTTGCCCCAGATCAGCATCGCGGTATTTTGCAGCACAATCGATACACCGATCGCGGTAATGAGCGCCGTCAGGCGTGGCGCGCGGCGCAACGGACGATAGGCCACGCGTTCGATGGCCAGACCCAGCAGCATACACACCAGTATCGCGCCACCGACTCCGAGGGCCAGTGCTACGAGCAACGGCACACTGCCGGCCGGCAGCAGCGCCTGCAGGATGGCAATACAAACCATGCCGCCAATCATGGTCACTTCGCCATGCGCGAAATTGATCAGCTCGAGAATGCCATACACCATGGTGTAGCCGAGTGCGATCAGCGCATAGATCGAGCCGAGCACCAGGCCATTCACGATTTGTTGCAGGAAAATATCCACGCGCTCGCCTTGCTGTAAAATCTGGCGCTAACAGTACTGTCTGGCTGGCCCGAGGGTCAACCAGTCATGCACTTGCATCGAGGCAGAGGGCTGATTATTTTTTCGGGACAGAACCACTGACAACGGTTTCCACCACTTCCCATTTTCCCGCTTTGACGCGGTACAGGGTAATAGCACCACCGAGCACATCACCCTTGGTATCGAAGCCGATCTCGCCGGTAACACCGGCAAAACGGATATTGGGAAGCTCGACCAGATACTTGGCTGGTTCCGCGGAGCCGGCCTTTTCCATCGCCGTGATCATGGCCGTGACGGCGTCGTACGCGTAGGGTGCATAGTTCTGAATGACACCATACTTGGCGTTGAACTTCTCGCGGAATACCTTGCCTCCCGGCATGCCGTCGATGGGCAGGCCCGGCGAGGAGGCAGTTACACCTTCAGCTGCCGCGCTGGCAAGCTTCAGGAACTCTGGTGTCTGCAGACCATCGCCGCCGAGAAACCTGGCCTTGAGGCCAAGCGAGCGCATCTGCTTGGCCATCGGTGCGCCTTGCGGATCCATGCCACCGAAAAACAACACGTCCGGATTCTTACCCTTGATAGAAGTGAGAATGGCGCTGAAGTCCATCACCTTGTCCGAGGTGTACTCACGCGCCACCAACTCGCCGCCCGATGCCTTCACGGCCTTCTCGACTTCATCCGCCAGACCCTGACCATAGGCAGTTCGATCGTCAATGATCGCGACCCGCTTGCCACCCATTTTCTTTACCATGAACTCGCCAACCACGCGGCCCTGTTGGCGGTCATTGGTCATGGTGCGGAACGCCGTCTTGAACCCTTGATCGGTGTACTTGATAGCTGTAGCCGAAGGAGAAATCTGCGGAATACCGGCATCGAAATAAATTTTGGATGCCGGAATGGACGCACCGGAATTGAGGTGCCCGACCACGCCCTTCACGCCAGCATCGACAAGCTTCTGCGCCACGATGGTCGCGGTCTTGGGATCGGCCTGGTCGTCTTCAGACAGCAGCACGAACTTCACCTTCTGACCTCCGAGCGTGACACCACGCGCATTGGCTTCGTCGATAGCGAGACGCGCCCCATTGTCGTTGTCCTTGCCGAGGTGCGATTGTGGGCCGGTAAGTGGTGACACCTGGCCGATTTTCACAATCAGTTCGCCAGAGGCTGTCTTCGCGGCTTCATTTTTCTTGCCACAGGCTGTCAGCACGGCAGCGGTTATCAATACGGCCATGAGCGCGTGGTTCAGATATTTTGAGTACACAACAAACCTCCTCGGATAGGTACTGGCAATTGATGCCTTACTATTATATGGGCGAGCAATGTTTCGACTACTGGAAGTGTATCGCAGTTCGTATAGCACTGGCAGCCGGCTCTACAGCTCGCTACTACGCACCGGTATCTGCAGTTTCGTTCCGACAGCCAGTTCGCTACCCTGGATGCCATTCAGAAACCGCAAGGTTTCAACATGAACATCATAGTGGCGCGCAATGGCCGACAAAGTCTCACCATGTTTCACAACATGTTCACGCGCACCGGAGATTGCTGCCGCCTGTGCAGACTGAACCGCTGGAACAGCTAGAGTTGGCGTAGCCACCTGTAGTGATTCTCGGCCACCGCCACGACGCGCCAACAATTTCGGCTTGGCACGCTTGAGTCCTGCCAGGATACTTTCTGCAATTCGCCGCTGATGATTGCGATCTCGCAATTTTTGCTCTTCATCCAAATTTGATATAAAGGCGGTCTCGACCAGAATTGAGGGAAACTTCGGCGACTTCAACACCATGAAGCCAGCCTGCTGCACCTTCACATGGTGCACCGAACCGATTCCATGCAAAGCAGACAGCACATCCGTGCCCAACACGACACTGTCGTCGATAACCATCGACTGCGCCATATCCACCAGTATTTTGCGAGTCACATTATCCATCTCGCCGAGGTCCGCACCGCCAATCAGATCTGCTGCATTTTCCTTGTCTTCCAGAATCTTTGCCAACACGCTGGTTGCACCACGCAGGGAAAGAGCATACACCGATGAACCACGCGCTTGGCGACCGGGAACAGCGTCGGCGTGGATGGAAACAAACACATCGGCGTCATTTCTCTCAGCCTTCTCGGTGCGTTTTTTCAGACCAACATAGTAGTCACCATCCCGAATCATCACCGGCTTCATGCCCGGCGTGGCTGCAACCAATTTGTACAGCTCGCGTGCTATGGCCAGGGTGACGTCTTTTTCCCGCGTGCGATAGCGTCGACCGACCGCGCCCGGGTCTTCGCCGCCGTGTCCGGCATCAATCGCCACCACCAGATCGCTCGGCGCCAGAACCTGGCGCGCGGGTGGAGCGGCGCGCGGCTCAGGGGACGGCATGGCCTTGGCCACGGCCTCATCGTAGAGATCAATGACCAGACGATGTCCGTACTGCCCATAAGGCTTGAGCACAAAACTTTTTGCCCGCACCGGTCGCTTTAGTTCGAGCGTGATGCGCAGCTTGCCTTCTGTCATGTCGGCGGCGCGTACCGCCGCGATGTACGAGTGGCTCACATCCAGCGAAGCGAGACCATCCTGCAGGCGCGCATTGTCAATCTCGATAACAATGCGCTCGGGGTCAGTAAGCGTGCTGAGACGATGTTCAAGCGGACCGCTCAGGTCAAAGACCAGACGCGTGTTGTCCGGCGCCTGCCACAAACGCAGGTTGTGCACCGATACCGGTGCGGCAAAAGCGACAAGTGGCAAGGCCAGCACGGCCAATACAAGAAAGCGCTGTGCGCGAATCATAGGAGTCCGCGCAGCAGCATCGCACCGTTATCCGTGCGGCTGATAAATCGCGCCACGCGTGCTTCCTCCTGTCGCTCGATGACGATATCAACGTCCGGTGCCGGCAATACACCCGCACCGCGCTCTGCCCACTCCACCAGGCAGACACCGTTACCTGCAAGATAATCGCGCACGCCGAGAAATTCCAGTTCTTCCGGGTCGTTCAGCCGGTAGAGATCAAAGTGATAAACGGTGAGTCCAGCCAGGTCATAAGGCTCCACCAAAGTATAGGTCGGGCTTTTCACCGCACCGGCATGCCCAAGGCCACGCAGGATACCGCGCACAAGGGTTGTCTTGCCGGCGCCGAGCTCGCCATGCAAAAACAGCATGAGCCCGGCTTGCAGCCGCGGTGCGAGCACCGCGCCCAGATGTTCCATGTCGGTCTCGGTGACCGCTTTGCGTTCAAGCAGCATGGGTGACGATATCATTAATAAGGTCGTGCACTGGCGCAAGCAGATCACTCGCCAGGATTCCGCACTCGCCACTCGCCGCTGCCCGATCGCCGGCACTGGCATGCACCCACACGCCCAGACGTGCCGCATCAATCGGCGCGAGGCCCTGCGCGAGCAATGCCACAATCACGCCGGTGAGCACATCACCGCTGCCGCCGGTCGCAAGCCCCGGGTTGCCGCGGTCGCAGAGCCAAATCGATGAATCGCCGTGCGAGTTAACGAGTGTGCCGCTACCCTTGAGCACGCACACCCCGCCGTAACGTTGCACAATAGCGCGCACTGCCGCGAACCGGTCGGCCTGGATATCGGCGACGCTCACATCCAGCAGACGCGCTGCCTCGCCCGGATGCGGAGTCAGCACCCAGTCAGATCGTGATAACGGTTCTGCAGCCAGTAGATTGAGCGCGTCGGCATCCACAACCAGAGGTTTGTCTGTTGCCAGCGCGGCCTGCCACAACCCTTGGCCCCACTCGCCCTGCCCCAAGCCCGGCCCGACGGCGAGCGTATGCGCGCCGGTAAATAGCGGCCGAATGGCCTGCGCGTCCTGTACACCGTAGGTGATTAATTCCGGGCGAGTCGCGCAGATCGACACCGCATGCGTGGGATGGGTCGCGAGCACGACCAGACCAGCACCGGAACGGTAAGCGGCCTCGCCCGCCAGCCGCGCCGCACCCGACATGCCCGGCTGACCACCGGTTACCAGTACACGCCCGGCATCGCCCTTGTGCGCATGCCGTGCACGCGGTGCCAGCAGGCCACGCAGGTTCCGCTGCGTGATGCGCCGCGCCAGCGCCGTCACGCCAGCGAATACCGCATCCGGAACACCGAGGCCATCAAACAGAATCAGGCCGCCGTGTTCCCGGCCCTGCCCCGTGAACAGTCCGGCCTTGAGGCCAATGAAACTCAGAGTAAGCGCCGCACGTACGGCTATGCCCAGCACCCGGCCGCTGTCGGCATGCAGACCAGAAGGAATGTCGATGGCAAATACCGGCCGACCGCTGGTGTTCATGGCCTCAATGGCGGCGCGCCAGACACCTTCCAGCGGTCGCTCCAGACCGGTGCCGAACAGGGCATCGACAATGACATCGCAGGCCTGCAGGTGTTCGGCGCTGAATGCCTGCACCGCGCCACCGGCCTGGCGCCAGGCAGCGCATGCTGCCGCTGCAGCACCGGCGACAGGTTCATTGGTATAGTGCGCTTGCGCACCAGCGGATGCTGCAGGAGACAGCGCAGTAACCGCGAGACCCGCTTCCTTGGCCAAACAAGCCACGACATAGCCATCCCCGCCATTATTGCCCGGGCCACATACCACCGCGACACGGCGTGCGCGCGGAAAGCGCTCTCGCAGCAAGGCGAATGCCGCGCGACCCGCGCGCTCCATTAATACACTACCGGCCAGTCCATATTCGCTGGCAGCGCGCTGGTCAGCGGCCCGTGTGTCGGCCGCGCAGTACAGGGCTTCGGGCAGATGATCCATACGGCTATCATAGTGGCAGATGCACAACGCTCAAACCGCCCCGGTCGACTACGCCACCCTGGCCCACGACATCAAGTCCTGGGGCAACGCGCTTGGCTTCCAGCAGGTCGGCATCACCGACACCGAGTTGGGCGCCGCTGAAACCCAGCTCCTCAGCTGGCTGGCCGCCGGCCGCCATGGCGAGATGCACTACATGGAAAAGCACGGCACGCGCCGCACCCGCCCGGCCGAGCTCGTACCCGGCACCCTGCGCGTGATTTCGGTACGCATGGATTACCTGCCCGGCAGCGCCGCGCCGGCCGACGCCGTGCTGAATAATCCGGAGCTGGGAATGATCTCGCGCTACGCACTCGGACGCGACTACCACAAGGTCGTGCGCACCCGTTTGCAGAAACTCGCCGACCAGATCAGTACGCGCGTCGGCCCCTTCGGCTACCGCGCCTTCACCGACAGCGCGCCGGTGCTGGAGAAAGCACTCGCCGAAAAAGCCGGGCTCGGCTGGATCGGCAAACACACCAACCTGATCGACTCAAAAACAGGTTCATGGTTTTTTCTCGGCGAGCTGTACACCGATCTGCCGCTACCCATAGACACACCCGCCTCCAACCATTGCGGCACCTGCCAGGCCTGCATCGACATCTGCCCGACCCAGGCCATCGTCGCGCCCTACCAGCTCGACGCCAGACGCTGCATTTCCTATCTCACCATCGAACTGCGCGGGTCGATACCGATCGAGCTGCGGCCACTCATGGGCAATCACATCTACGGCTGCGACGACTGCCAGATGATTTGTCCGTGGAACAAGTTTGCCCAGCCGACACCGGAGCCGGACTTTGCTCCGCGCCACGGGCTCGATGCACCAAAGCTTGTGGAACTGTTTGCGTGGACAGAGGAAGAGTTTCTCAAGAAGACCGAGGGTTCGGCGATTCGGCGGATTGGTTACGAGTGCTGGCTGCGGAATATCGCCGTAGCGCTTGGCAACGCACAGATGAGTGCTGACGTCGTCGATGCACTCAAGGCGCGCATCGGCCATCCTTCGGAATTGGTGCGAGAACACGTGCTCTGGGCACTGGCCCAACAAAATGTGTAGGGTGGGCGGAGCGTGCAGCGCGTAACCCACCGATCACATTAATTACCATGAGCTCGAAGTAGTTCACGCAGATTTCTTCTTAGAACGCGCCAACGTCTACCACGCGAATTCGGTTCTTCAGATAGGACTCCCAACTCAATTAGCATACGTAAGTAATTCCGCACTGCGAGTGTCGCCGAAGGCAGACGGCGAATCTCCTCATTGGTGAGGAATGAGGCATGCCTCTTTAGAAGAGAGAATTTGTCATATCCACCAATGTTATCAAGCACCCATCTTACTACCGGCCTTATGGAAAACGTTTCGTATGCGGGATGCATCACAAACGTCACGAAAATTGCTCCTTGCCAAACCCTAGCATCGGCCATGATCCCAAGATCATTATCACAAACCACGTTGATAAAATGTGGCGGGCTGTCATACCGAACCCTAAGAATCCGATCAACCATACCCCACATTTTATGCGTTGGCCCATTTAACGCATGCTGTTCACGAAGCGTGCTAGCATCACCAGACTCGTGGAATAACTGTAGCGCATGTAGTTCTTCCACAAACCCAGTGATATTCAGTCGTTTCTTAAAGTCTTTCTCTGCATTTGCCTTCGCCTGCGCATAGGCTGCATGTTCAAGCTCGGACATACGTGGGTTAAAGAGCCACTTCTTGTATTTCGGCGTGTCAATCAAGCGACGATGCAGTACATCCCACCCATCTAGGCAAACGTTCACATCTGATAAATCGATCTCCACTGCAGGCCGTCTATTCTCGGAGAGATATGCAATCTTTTGCTCATCCGCAAAATGAGTCACTGCAATTTCAATAAGTAGCTCGCGTTTTCCGACTTTTGCAGACAAATCAGGAACAATATTTCCAATTCGCTGTTCTACTTGCACATCATCAAGAGTAACGCATACATCGGGCAACTTCTGCCAAGCGCCAAATCTACTGCCTCGCTCATCAGTATATGCCCCGTATGCTTGCAGGCCTGGCAGAAATAACCTCCGTTCGCGCACGAGCAGCTCTTTGGCAGCGAGATGTATTGCTGCCTCAGTCCCACCAGAACACTCTGTGTCCTGATAATGCGCGAAACCGTGCTTGCGGATCTGACCGTGGCGTGCAACGAGCCTCCCATCGCACACCACACACCGACACTGACACGCCAAACCACGTGGCACATCATTTACATGAACAAGTAAACCATTCGCGTCATACGCGAATGGTTGTGGCGGCTGATTGGACTTCTCGCTCATAGATAAACCCATCGCGACTTCAGCCATACAGAAAACATAAAGCGCAATGAACGCAGTGAATTGCGCCCGATGTATTATTCTGTCGATCGGTGGGTTACGCGCACTTCGTGCGCTAACCCACCCTACATAAACTATATCCCGCTTTTCGGTGAACGGTGTTGGTTTTGACGTTCCCCCGTCGGAGCTCGCCGAGCACCGCCGCTTAAGCCGGAGCAGTGCGCGAGCACTGTTTGAGCCCGAATCGGCTTTTTGATTCGGGCGAGTTGCGCAGCGCCCGGCTTAAGCGGAGGAGCGCAGGGAACCGCACGAAGTGCGGCGAGCGACCGGGTGGGCGTTTCTTTGGTTACTTTCTTGTCGCGACAAGAAAGTAACCCGCCGCCGCGCGGCGAGCGGCATCAAAGTCGTTAAGGCATCGCCGGCGGCGATTCCCGTTAACCCCTGGATTCCGGCTTTCGCCGGAATGACGAACGTGAGGATGGTGCGCAAGCGCACCCTACACAAATACCCCCCCCTCACCCTGTCCTCTCCCAAAGGGAGAGGGAGAAAAATTATTTGAAGAAATGCTCCCGGTAATACTGCAACTCCGCAATCGATTCCAGAATGTCGTCCAGCGCCTTGTGCGTGTTCTTCTTGTCGAAGCCACTGGCGATCTCCGGCTTCCAACGACGCACCAGTTCCTTGATCGAGCTCACATCGAGGTTGCGGTAGTGCACGTACGACTCCAGCAATGGCATACCGCGCGCCAGAAAGCGTCGGTCCTGGCAGATGCTGTTGCCGCACAGCGGTGACTTGCCCTTCGGCACATACTGCTGGAGAAACTCGATGGTCTCACGTTCGGCATCGGCCTCGGTCAGGGTGGATTCGCGCACGCGTTGCGTGAGGCCGCTGCCGCCGTGCACGCGGGTGTTCCACTCGTCCATCCCGCTCAAGACTTCATCCGACTGATGCACGGCCAGCACCGGGCCTTGGGCAATAATGGCAAGCTGGCTGTCGGTGACAATGGTGGCGATCTCGATGATCTTGTCGGTTTCGGTGTTTAACCCTGACATTTCCAGGTCTATCCAGATCAGGGCGTTCGGGTCTTGCGGCATGGGTATTCCCTTGAGGTTGGGCGTTCGGCCAGTTGCGATTAGAATGATTTTTAATATGATAACACGCAGCTACAGACTCTTACTTGGAGAACTATGTCCGCACCGCTCTTCACCCAGATATTCCTGATCCTGCTCACCGGTTCACTACTGACACGCCTGTGGCTGGCGCGTCGTCATATCCGCCATATTCTTGGCCATCGCCGTCAGGTGCCCGCCGCGTTCCGTGGCAAAATCCTGCTCAAGGCGCATCACAAGGCCGCAGACTACACCGTCTCCAAAACACGCTTCGCAATGGTGGCGGGTGCAATCGATACACTGTTGCTGCTTGGCTGGACGCTCGGCGGCGGCCTGGAACTTCTCGACCAGACCTGGCGGGCGGCCGGCTTTGGTGAGCTGGTCACCGGCACACTGTTCCTGCTGAGTGTGTTTCTGATCATGGGCCTGCTCGATCTGCCCTCGACCATCTACCAGACCTTCGTCACGGAACAACGCTTTGGCTTCAATCACTCCACACCGGCGCTGTTCGCTGCCGATCTTCTGAAGCAGGCGCTACTCCTGTTTGTGCTCGGCGCACCGCTCGCGCTTGCGGCCCTCTGGCTCATGCAAAGTGCCGGCACCCTGTGGTGGCTGTACCTGTGGCTACTGTGGTCGGTGTTCACGCTCCTGATGATGTGGGCCTACCCGGCCGTCATCGCGCCGTTGTTCAACAAGTTCACACCGCTCAAGAACCGCAGCGTGCAAACGCGCATCCAGGCACTGCTGCGCCGAACCGGTTTTCGCAGCCGCGGCATATTCGTCATGGACGGTTCGCGTCGTTCGGCGCACGGCAATGCCTACTTCACCGGCTTCGGGCGCAACAAGCGCGTGGTGTTCTTCGACACGCTGCTCAAGACCCTGCGCGGCCCGGAGATTGAGGCGGTACTGGCGCATGAGCTCGGCCACTTCCATCACCGTCACATTATCAAGCGGATCGTGATGCTGTTCTGCATGAGCCTTGCCGGGCTCGCGCTGCTCGGCTGGCTCATCCAGCAAACCTGGTTTTACCAAGGGCTCGGTGTCTCCAATGCCTCATCGTACGCGGCACTCATCCTGTTCCTCACGGCCGGACCGGTGTTCACCTTCTTCCTCCAGCCGCTCATGGCTTGGGGCTCGCGCCGCCATGAATACCAGGCAGACGCCTATGCCGCTGACCAGGCCGACATCAAGCCGATGATCAGCGCGCTGGTGAAGCTCTACCGTGAGAATGCCAGCACCCTGACACCGGATCCGGTTTATTCGGCATTTTATGATTCGCATCCACCGGCATCGCTGCGCATTGCACATCTACAGTCCCTGGCATAACGACAAACGCACACCTGGAGAAATTGGAATGAACAAGGCCACGCTACTGCTGATATCTCTCGTCCTGGTTGCAGGCAGCGCGCAAGCCGCGCTGCTCCCGGGTGACGCTGCGAAGGGCAAGGCCCTGCACGACAAGCAATGCGTCGCCTGCCACGACAGCAGCGTTTACACGCGCGCCGACCGGCGGGTGAAAAGCCCGGAAGGACTTATCGGTCAGGTGAATGGTTGCGTGCGCCAAGTCGGACTGAAGCTGGATCGCGACCAGATCAACGATCTGGTGAAACATCTCGACGACTCGTTTTACAAATTCAAATAGGAAATGTGCGGCGACCATCATGACTGCTCTCGTCGCCAAGACCTGCCAGCCGCGTACCGGTGCCGCCCTGAGCCGCGCAGAGGCGGAAACGCTGCTAAGTGAAATCCCCGGCTGGACTGTAGCTGACGCAGCCAGCGAAATATCACGCTCCTGGAAATTCGGCAACTATTACGAAACCATGGCGTTTGTAAATGCGCTGGCCTGGGTAGTACATCGTGAAGACCACCATCCAGATCTGGAAGTAAGCTACAACCGCTGCCGGGTACGATTCAGTACCCACTCCGTAAATGGACTCTCGGAGAATGATTTTATCTGTGCCGCCAAAATAAACGCCCTGCACGGCACATGATGTTGTTCACACCTGGAAGCGGCTTACCAACTCCTGGAAGTGCGCGGAAAGCTTGCGCAGACCATGCGAGGCCTGAGTCGTCTGGTCTATATGCTTGCTGTTGTCCTTGGCCATCTCTGAAATCTCTTCGACGCGCACCGTAATACTGTCGGTCGCCTGACTTTGTGAGCGTGTCGCGGCAGCAATACCCTGGATCATGTCCACCACGCGTTTGACACTGCCATTGATCTGCTGCAGCGCCAGCATCGCCTGATTGGCTTGCTCCACGCCGCCTTCTGCCTGACGGCTGCCGACCTGCATGGCGGCAACGGCGCTGCTGGTTTCAGTCTGGATGGCCTTGATCATATCGGAGATCTCGCTGGTCGCCGTGGAAGTCCGTTCGGCCAGGCTCCGCACCTCGTCCGCCACCACCGCAAAACCACGTCCCTGTTCGCCGGCGCGCGCCGCCTCAATCGCGGCATTGAGTGCCAGCAGATTGGTCTGCTCGGCAATGCCCCGGATCACCTGAATAATCTGGCCGATCTGATTGGACCGCTGTCCGAGTGCGGCCATAAGGCCTGCTGTCTCGCTCACTGTGGCCGCGACCTGCTGAATGCCCTGCACCGCACCCGTTACCACCTGCTGACCATGCGCGGACATGGCGCTGGCCTCGTCGGCGGCGGTCACCGCACCGTCGGCACGCTGCGCGATCTCCTTGACGGCGGCATTGAGGTCCTCGATGGAATTGGCAGCACTGCCAGCACCATCCACCTGCGCCTTCGATACTTCCGATACCCGATCCGAGGTGTTTGATAGCGTGGCCGCAGCGCCGGCCACCTGGTCGGCCGACTGGCGCAGTTCTCCGATCAGCGACGAAAAGTCACCAGCCATTTGATTGAAGGCACCCGCCACATCACCGAGTTCGTCCTTGGAATTGAATTCGGCACGCGCCGTGAGGTCACCTTTCGCCAGACGCGTGGTCGCCTTTTCCAGCGCCGACACACCGCGACTGACCGAACGCGCGATCAACAGGCCGATCACAACCGACAAAACCAGCCCGGCAATCACTGCACCGATGGAAAGTGCATAGATGGAGCTGGTCAAAAGCGAAACGCGGTCATATTCGTTCTTGGCCTGCTCGACCTGATTTTGAATGAGCGCGTCAATACCCTGAGAAGCCTTGTCGTAGGCCGGATCCAGGACTTTCTTGCGCAGTACATCCGCCTGGTGAAAGTCGGATTTCTGCAGAAGATCTATCATCGGCATGACCCCTGTCATGCCGAAATTAACGCGTGCCGCCACGAAGGTATCGAGCAGTTTTTTCTGTTCGTCGTTCCGTGCGTGCTCTTTGTATTCTGTAATCAGATTTTCAATGGTGAAGATGTAGCTGCGCACCCGGTCCATCCCGTCCGTGATTTCAAACAGGTCGGTCTCCTGCCGCGACGTCAACAACTGGATGCGAATTTGCATCTGCCGGTTACGGATCTCGTTCAGCTGATTGATACCAAGCAGATGTTCGTTATACACCGACAACAGGGCGTTCTTCGTGACAGTAATGCCGATGGTCCCAACTCCCCCCGTCACCACGAGCATCAGGGCAGACACGACGACAAACAGGGTTAGTTTGGTGCGAATTTTAGAATTGTTCAGAATACCCACGCCTATTTCTCCAATTATTGTCTGCCTCACACCTGACGGTTATCGGGTGAAATGTCTGTTTCTTTAGGTGCGAGACCGCGGCCTATGGGGCCCGATGGCAAGCTTGGAGCAAGTTTCGCGCCAATTCGGCCTGTCCGACTGCTTCGGGTCTGACTTTTTTAGCTATGCGCAGGTAAAGAACGACGGAAAATGGCCGAAAGTTCGGAACGCTTCCGTAGCTGTCGCTGACAAAAAAAGGCGCCGTTTGGCGCCCTTTTTTGACAGGTACTGCTTGCCTCTTCAATGTGTCATGTCTTCCTCGGGGTTGGCGCTGATCTTGTGGATACTGAGATCCGCACCTTCAAATTCCTCTTCCTCACTCAGCCGGATACCAACCCACTTCTTGAGCACCCCGTATACGGCCAGCCCACCCACCAGCGCAATGGCTACCCCACCGAGTGTTCCCAGAATCTGCGCCAGCAGTGAAACTCCACCCATACCGCCCAGCGTCTGAGAGCCAAATATTCCGCAGGCAATTCCGCCCCAAGTGCCAGCCAGTCCATGCAGCGGCCAGACACCCAGCACATCGTCAATTTTCCAGCGATGCTGGGCGAGCGTAAATACAACGACAAACATCACCGCGGCCACGCCACCTACCACGAATGCGCCGATCGGATGCATCACATCCGAACCGGCACAGACCGCCACCAGCCCTGCGAGCGCGCCGTTGTGGGCAAAGCCCGGGTCGTTACGACCGGCTATCAGGCCGCCGAGCACGCCGCCGACCATGGCCATGAGCGAATTCATCGCCACCAACCCGCTGATTTTGTCGAGCCCTTGCGCACTCATAACGTTGAAGCCGAACCAGCCGACCACCAGTATCCAGGAACCGAGTGCCAGGAACGGAATATTGGATGGTGGAATGGCAATGACCTTGCCATCCTTGGTGTAGCGTCCTTTGCGCGCACCCAGCAACAGCACGGCACCGAGTGCAATCCAGCCGCCCATGGCGTGCACCACCACAGAACCGGCGAAATCATGGAATTTGAAACCGAATCCGGATTCCAGCAGCGCCTGCACATGGAAGCGTTCGCCCCACACAATCCCTTCGTAGAACGGGTATATGACACCCACGATCACAGCCGTAGCCGCCATCTGCGGCCAGAAGCGCGCGCGCTCTGCGATACCGCCGGAGATTATCGCCGGCACGGCTGCTGCAAAAGTTAGCAAGAAGAAAAATTTTGTGAGCTCGAGGCCGCTCTTGGCCGACAATGCCGGCGCGCCTGCGATAAAATTGATGCCGTAGGCGACTGCATAACCGACAAAGAAATACGCCACGGTTGAAACGCTGAAATCCACCAGGATTTTCATGAGCGCGTTCACCTGGTTTTTTTTCCGCACCGTACCAGCCTCGAGAAATGCAAAACCGGCATGCATGGCGAGCACCAGTATGGCGCCGATGAGCAAAAAGAATACATCTGAGCCGACTACCGATTGCATAGCGTTTTCCTCGTCGAATTTATTCACTATTAAAAAATAAATTAAGTGTTACTTTTTCTAAAAAGTCTCACACGTCGCGCCGCCCAGTCAGCGCGCGCGCCAACGTGCCGCGGTCAGTGTACTCGAGCTCGCCGCCCACGGGCACCCCATAGGCGATGCGCGTGGCGCGGATACCGCGTGCACGTGCCAGCTCGCTGATGTAGTGCGCGGTGGCTTCGCCTTCGACCGTCAGGTTGGTGGCCAGTATGACTTCCTTCACCTTGCCCTCGTCGAGCAGCGCCTCGAGCCGGTGGATACCGATCTCGTCCGGTCCAATGCCATCGAGCGGTGACAACCGCCCCATCAGCACGAAGTACTGCCCGTTGAAAGCACTGGACTGCTCGATCGATGACAAGTCTGCGGGCGACTCCACGACGCACAGCAGCGTATGATCGCGCCGCGGCGAGGCACACAGCGGGCAAATTTCTTCTTCACTGAAATCATTGCAGCGCCGGCAATGACCGACGCGATCAAGCGCCACACGCAACGCCTCGGCGATCTGACGTGCGCCATCGCGGTCACGTGCCAACAAATGAAAGGCCATACGTTGTGCAGATTTCGGACCCACACCGGGAAGGCGCCGCAGCGCCTGCTTGAGACCTTCGATTGCGGGTGAATCGGACACGCCGTCAGAATGGCAGGTTGAGACCGGGAATGCCGAGTCCGGAGGTCAGACCCGCCATTTTTTTCTGGCTCGTCTCCTCGGCCTTGCGCACTGCATCGTTCATGGCCGCGGCCACCAGGTCTTCGAGCACTTCCTTGTCGTCCTTGAGCAGTGTGGGGTCGATGCTGACGCGCTTCACGTCATGCCGGCAGGTCATCACGACTGACACGAGACCGCCGCCGGCGGCACCGGTTACGTCGATATTCGCCAGCTCCTCCTGGGCCTTGCGCAGATTCTCCTGCATGGCCTGCGCCTGCTTCATGATGTTGCCCAATCCACCTTTCATCTTTCGTCACCTGTTGTCTGTTTGCCGGTCAGATCTTCGGCCGGATGGTACCGGCATCAATCTTGGCACTGAAGTTTTCCTGCAAGGCCTGCACCGCCGGGTCCGTCATGATGACGTCGACTGCCGCTTGCTGCCGCTCAGTCTGGGTGCGCAGTTGCTCTCGCGCTGGCGTCTCCACTTGAGGGTT
>Ga0315281_10002713_pt1 | contig 26206 bp, 21 predicted proteins | sample YL17G07_0_MG_FD_204540 | JGI IMG/M metagenome (GOLD analysis project Ga0315281, IMG submission 204540) | Sediment microbial communities from Yellowstone Lake, YNP, Wyoming, USA - YL17G07_0 | ecosystem: Environmental > Aquatic > Freshwater > Lake > Sediment | place: USA: Wyoming | collected... | reverse complement strand
GCGAACACCGCGATCGTCCCGAAGACCAGGACATCGGTGGCCTCGAGGCGCACGCCCCCAGGGTGGCTCGGTGCCGTGCGAGCCTGCGCTCCTGTCGGATGTCTCGCTGGACCCATCGCAGCGTTCCCTCTCCATGGTACCCGCCCGTGCCGCCACCGTCATCGAACGGCGCGCGGCCGCACACGCCCCGTGTTATTCTCACGACGTTCTCGCATACCCCGTCCAGGGGCTCGAGGGCCGCCGACGATGCCGCGCTGCCAAACAGACCTGGGGCGATACTCTGCGCCGACCACACCGGCCCCTCCGCGGTCCGTTGCAACGAGAAGGGGCAACCTTTCCCCCGGAGCCAATCGCGCGTCACTCGTCGCGCTCGTGTGCGCCGGCCTCCTGCTCGCCATCGTCCCGGCGCGGGTCGCGCTCACCACGCAGGCCCCCGGTACGACCCCGCCGATCAAGCACATCGTGTTCCTCTTCTCCGACCAGGTCACGAACCCCGGCAACGTTCTGACCGACCGCGGTCTCCGCGTCGGCTTTGCGAAGGACCCGTCGTTCCGGACCGAGTTCAACCAGGAGTACCTCGACCTCACCCGGTTCGGCGACGAGGCATACGAGCAGCGGCTCGCGGGCGTCCTCAGCCAGAAGTTCGGAGGCCGCCAGCCGGATCTCCTCGTGACGATGGCGACACCTGCTCTTCTCTTCGCGGCCAAGTGGGGTCCGATCGTCTTTCCCGGTGTGCCGATCGTCCACGTGGGCGCCACTCGGACTTCGGTCGCCGCACTCGGCCCCGGCTTCAACGCGACGGGGGTTTTGGCCCAGTTCGACTTTCGAGGCACGGTCCAGGCCGCGCTCCGCCTTCGGCCGCAGACGCGCCGGGTCGTCTTCGTGGGCGGCGCTACCCGCATGGACAAGGGCTACCTCGAGCTCGCCCACGCCGACCTCGCCGGGCTCGAGCGTCGGGTGAGCGTCGAATACCTCGTCGGCCTGCCGATGAGCGAGCTTCTCGACCGCGTGGCGAGGCTGCCGCACGACACTGTGATCTTATACGTGTCCATCTTCCGCGACGGGACCGGCCAGGGTTTCCAGCCGCCTGACGCCCTGGAGATGATGGCAGCTCGTTCTTCCGTCCCGGTGTTCGGCCCGTCGGAGACGTACCTGGGCCACGGCATTGTCGGCGGGTACCTTTTCAACTGGGAGGACGCCGGGGTCCGGGCAGCCGGGCTCGCCCTCCGGGTGCTGCACGGAGCCAACCCTCGCGACGTCCCGGCGGCCAGTGAAGACCTGTCCTCTTGGATGTTCGACGCGCGCCAGCTCAAGCGCTGGGGCATCCGCGAGAGCGCCCTCCCTCCCGGCAGCGAGGTACGGTTCCGGGAGCCGTCGCTGTGGCGCGAACACCCTTGGGGCGTCCTCGGAATCGTCCTCTTCATCCTCGCCGAGACGGCGCTCATCGTCGGCCTCGTCCTCGAGAGGCGCCAGCGCCAGCGGGCGCAGGTCCAGCAGCGGCTCCTCTCCGCGATCGTGGAGTCGTCCAACGACGCCATCATCGGCATCGACACCGAAAGGCGCATCGTGAGCTGGAACAAGGGCGCCCAGAACGTGTTTGGCTACACCGCAGAGGAGGCCATCGGGCACAGTGCGGACCTACTCGTGCCGCCCCAACGCCTGCAGGAAGCGACCTCGGCTTTCGAGGGTGCGATGGAGGGCCGTGCGGTCGCGCCGTTCGAGACCGTCCGGTTGAGGAAGGACGGGTCGCGGGTGGACGTCTCGATCAACGACTCCCCGATCCACGACCACAAAGGCAGGATCATCGGGATCTCCTCGACCCAGCGCGACATCACGGATCGGAAGCGGGCAGAGCAGGCGCTGCGGGCTTCCGAGGAGAAGTTCCGGCAGTTCTTCAGGGAAGTCCCGGACTACTGCTACATCGTTTCGCCGCAGGGAGAGATCCTGGACATCAACAGCGCCGCCCTGGCTGCGCTCGGCTATAAGTGGGAGGAGATCGTCGGCAAACCTCTCGCCACGATCTACGCCCCGGAGTCCCACGCCAGGATGAAGGAGTTGTTTGGCCAGTGGCAGCGCACCGGCCTCATCGTGAACGAGGAGATGGTCGTCGTCTCCAGGAACGGTGAGCGCCGCGTGGTCATCCTCAACGTAGGCGCGGAGAGGGATCAGGACGGGAACATCGTGCGCTCGACGTCCGTCCAGACCGACATCACGGAGCGCAAGCGAGCTGAGGCCGAGCTTCACCAGAGCCAGGCGTTGATCGGTGCGGTGTTCTCGTCGCTGTACGGCAACGTCGCCGTCATCGACCCCGAAGGCACGATTGTGACCGTGAACGAGGCGTGGACCAGCTTCGCGCGCGAGCACAACGGCGACCCCGCGGCGACCGGCGTCGGGGTGAACTACCTCCAGACCTGCCGGCGGGCCCACGCCGCCGGCGACAGACTCGCGGGCGAGGCCCTTGCCGCGGTCGAGTCCGTGCTCGAGGGCTCGCGCGACGAGGTCAGGCTCGAGTACCCCTGCGGCTCGGCCTCCCGGGACCGCTGGTTCGAGATGATGGTCCTGCCCCTGAAGCGGCCCGAGCGAGGTGCTGTCGTGGCCCACCTCGACATCACCGCCCACAAGCACGCGGAGCTCGAGACCCAGCGCCTCCACCAGGAGCTCTCCCACGTCGCGCGCGTGACGATGATGGGCGAGCTGACCTCCTCGCTCGCTCACGAGCTGAACCAACCGCTTACGGCGATACTCAGCAATGCGCAGGCGGCGCAGCGCCTCCTCGGGGACGGCGAGCCGGACCTGGAGGAGCTCCGCGAGATCCTCGCCGACATCGTGGCCGACGATGACCGGGCGGGCGAGATCATCCAGCGCCTGCGCACGCTCCTCAGGAAGGGGGAGCTGGAGTTCCGGGACCTCAACGTCAACGAGCTTGTCCGCGACGTAGCGCGTCTCGTCCGCAGCGACGCGATCATCAAGAACGTCTCGGTCACGCTCGACCTCGCGCCCGACCTGCCGCGGGTGCGCGCGGACCGTGTCCAGCTCCAGCAGGTGATCCTGAATCTCATGCTCAACGCTGTCGACGCGCTCATGAGCCGCCCGGCAACCAACCGCAAGCTCCTCATCCGCACCGGGGCCGGGACGGAAGGCACCGTCAACGTCGCCGTGCGCGATTCGGGCCCGGGGATCCCGCCGGACAAGCTGGAGTGGGTGTTCGAGCCGTTCTTCACCACCAAGACGGACGGCATGGGCATGGGTCTCGCCATCGCGCGCTCCATCCTGCACTCCCACGGAGGCCGGCTGTGGGCGGAGAACGCGCCCGGCGGCGGGGCGACGTTCACCCTGGCCCTGCCGGCAACGCGGTGAGACAATCGGACGCGATGTCGGGGCGCTCCCCCATCGTTTTCGTCGTGGACGACGACAGCTCCGTGCGGCGCAGCTTTGCACGGCTGCTCAAGTCCGCCGGGCACGAGGTCGCGGTTTTCGCCTCGGCCCAGGAGTTCCTCCAACACGAGGGCGACTACGGGCCCGGCTGCATGGTGCTCGACCTCCAGCTCCCCGGTCTCTCGGGCCTTGACCTGCAGGCCGAGCTCGCGGCCGCGGGACGGACGATCCCCATCGTGTTCATCACCGGCCATGGGGACATCCCCTCGAGCGTCAAGGCCATGAAGGCCGGCGCCGTGGACTTCCTGCCCAAGCCCGTGCATGCCAAGGTGCTCCTGGACGCGGTTCGCCAGGCGATCGCACGAGAGATCGAGGCACGGCAGGACCGCCAGGCGACCGATGCGGTCTCCGCTCGTTTCAGCCTGCTCACCCCGCGCGAGCGCGAGGTGGTTGCGCTGGTCGTCACGGGCAAGCTCAACAAGCAGATCGCCCGCGAACTCGGCACCACCGAGAAGACCGTCAAGGTGCACCGCTCGCGGGCCATGCACAAGCTCGGGGCAGGCTCCGTCGCCGAGCTGGTCCGCCTGGCCGAGACGGTCGGGGTCGGGCCGCCGAGGCGCTGACCCAAACCCTCGCCATATTGGCCCAAAGCCCAATAGACAGGTCGCGGTCTCCCCCCCACACTGGCAGTGGGTCGCACGCCCGGCTCAATGGAGGCTGTTCCTGCGAACCCTGGAAAGACCAGGCGGCCGATGAAGGAAACGAAGACCAAAGAGCACGCGTTGTCGACTGCCCCGGCCATAGCCGTGGTGGACGACGACGAGTCCATCCGTCGCGCTCTCTACCGGTTGCTCAGGAGCGCCGGCCTCGCTGTCGCCACCTTTGCGTCTGCCCACGAGTTCATCGAAGCGGTGCGGCGGCAGGGGTTTGCCTGCCTGGTTCTGGACGTCTACATGGGGAGAATGTCGGGTCTCGACCTGGCGGAGCGCCTCGCCAGCGAGGGCCAGCGGCTGCCGATCGTCCTGATCACCGCACACGACGACGATCGCATCCGCGAGCGGGCGCAGCGCGTCGGGGTCTCCGCCTACCTCCGCAAGCCCGTGGATGCAAGCGTCCTGCTGGACGCGGTTCGCCGGGCCGCCGGGATCGACGCCTCACCCGAAGTGCCCCCGGGTGTCGTGAACGTTGCCGGCCCACCCCATCCTTGAGGTGCCGGCATTGGCCCAAAGGCCACTTGACGCCTCCGCAGGGGACGGACGAGCATAGCCGAACGACGTGAGATCGTGCTCAGAAAATGGCTTTGAGCTGCAGTGTTCAGTGCCTGCCCCGCACCGGGGCGGGCACATGGAAAAGTGAAAGGAAGGAATGACACGATGTTCAAGAGCACCCGTACCGCAGCAACGCTCGCAGTTCTGATTTTGTTGGCCGGCGCCGCGATGGCGGCCGCACAGGCACCCGCACAGGCGCCTGCCGCGGCCCCGGCACCCCCGGCCGTCCCCATCCAGTGGATGGGAAACCTCATCAACATGCAAGGCGGGGGCACGACGTTTCTCACGGTCCGCGCGTACGACTTCACCCCGCCCGCCGTGGTCGACGCCCTCAAGGACATGCTGAAGGCCCAGGGGCAGACGGCGGTGGTCAACGAGCTGAACGCCATGCCAGCGATCGGCTACCTCCAATTCGACCAAAGCCTCGCCTACTACGTTTCCGTTATGCGTTACATCCCCACCCCCACCGGGTATCGGATCGTGGCCGCCTGCGCCCGACAGATCGGGTTCGTCGGCATGGTGCGGCAGGGCATCGTCACGACACAGTACCCCGTCGGCATGGTGATCCTCGATATCAACAAGGACGGGAAGAGCACAGGGCAGGTCCTTCCCGCGGTGAAGCTCCAGTTCGACAAGGACGGGAAGTTCGACCCGGAGGCGTACGGCACCGAGCCGCTCAGGATCCTCAACATCAGGGAGGAGAAGGTCAAATAGCACGCCGAGGTTTACGCTCGGCGCTAGGGTCGTGCTGAGGCCCCGGCGCCGAGCGTGGCTCCGGTCATCACAGTGGGGCTCAACGTAGGAGCGGCTGAACGCTCGAAGCAGTACCCTGTCTCGAGTTGAGCGGTCAGGGTGGGCTGGGAGGCATAACCATGGCGAAGGGAACGAAGCAGCAGAGCCCGCTCCGTCGTCCGCGCCGGGTTGCATTGACCGTGGCGGCGCTCGCCGTGATCGGCGGTGGTGCAGTCGCCGGGTTCCTGCTCCTTCGTGGGGACCGGTCCGCCAGGGACGCATCCTCGCCGACGTCCGAGGCTGCTCCCGGCGCGGGGCTCACGGGGCTGGAAGGCCGCTGGCAGCGTCCGGACGGGGGCTACATCCTCGAGATCCGGAAGGTCTACCCGAGCGGCATCGCCGACGCGGCGTACTTCAACCCGAACCCGATCCGGGTGGCAAAAGCCACCGCGACCGGAGATCCCTCCTCGGCGACCGTGTTCGTCGAGCTGCAGGACGTCAACTACCCCGGGAGCACCTACACGCTCACGTACGACCCCCGGCGTGACGTCCTCGAAGGCATATACTACCAGGCAATGCTGGACCAGAGCTTCGACGTTGCCTTCGTCCGCCTCCCGGAAGCTCCACGCCAAGAAGAGTGAGGGGTCTGCAGATGGGACATCACCCCAGTCGACGCGTTGCACGGCATGGCCACGGTGCCGGTGTCTGGCTCGCGCTCCTGCTGCTGACTGCCGGCGCAGCGACGCTTCCCGCGCAGCAGCTGGAGCCGCGGGCCTACTCCCCCTCCCCGATCGGCATGAACTTCTTCGGCCTCGGCTACCTCTACTCGCACGGCGGCGTCAGCATGGACCCCTCAGTGCCGATCGAGAACGTCAGCGCCCAGATCAGCGCAGTGGTGCCGTACTACGCCCGGACGTTCGGACTTGTGGGCCGCCTGGCCAGCGTGTCGGTTGGGGTGCCGTACGCGTGGGGCACGGTCACGGGCGACGTGCTGGAGGTGACGCAGAGCGTCAGGCGTTCCGGGTTCGGCGACCCGCAGCTCCGCTTCGCCGTGAACCTGATCGGCGGGCCGGCGTTGACCGCGCAGGAGTGGCGCACGCGCACGCCGCAGACGACCCTGGGCGCAAGCCTCACCGTCCTCTGTCCATACGGGGAGTATTTTCCATCGAAGCTCATCAACCTCGGCACCAACCGCTGGGCGTTCAAGCCGGAGGTGGGGCTCTCGCACCCTTCCGGCAAGTGGACGTTCGAGGTCTACGCCGGGGTGTGGGTGTTCACGGAGAACGCCGACTTCTACGGTGGCCACGTCCGCAAACAGAACCCGCTCGCCTCCTATCAGGCGCACGTCGTCTACAGCGTCAACCCGCGCATGTGGGCCGCCTTCGATTTCACCTACTACAGCGGTGGGCAGACCACCGTTGACGGCCAGCACAAGGATGACCGGCAGAACAACACGCGGGGCGGGTTCACCCTCGCCATCCCCGTCACCCCCCACCAGTCGCTCAAGGCGACCTGGTCCAACGGCGTGACGGCCCGCATCGGCACGAAGTTCCAGACGATCGGGGTGGCCTGGCAGTACGTCTGGTTGGACCCCGTCAAACACCCCGCGGGTACCTAGCGCCACTCAGGCTCTCCCGCACGCGACAACCCCCTCATCCGACCAAAGCACCAATTGACAGCGACTGCCGACACGCGGCACGATCCCGGCGCATGGCGGACGATCGCTCGGGTTTGCACGGCACGGTGCTGCGGTTGCTCACGGTGATGGCTGCGCTGTCGGGGTGCGTCGGCGCTCCTGAAGGGCTGACCCCGGTCGGCGGGTTCGAGGTCGAGCGTTACCTCGGGCGCTGGTACGAGATCGCGCGCCTGGACCACTCGTTCGAGCGCGGGCTGACCGACGTGACCGCGGAGTACGTGAAGCGGCCGGACGGCACCATCGCGGTCACCAACCGCGGCTTCGACCCGGTGAAAGGGCGCTGGCGCGAGGCCCATGGGGTGGCACGTTTCACCGGTGACGCTTCGGTCGCGAGCCTGAACGTCTCTTTCTTCCGCCCGTTCTGGGGCGGGTACAACGTGCTCGCGCTCGACCGCGACGGCTACCGGTGGGCGATGGTGGCGGGCCCCTCGCGCTCCTACCTGTGGATCCTCTCCCGCGAGCCGACTCTCGATCCCGTCGTGCTGGCGTCGCTGCGCGACCAGGCGCATCGGTGGGGCTTCGACACCGAGGCGCTGATCGTGGTATCCCATTCCAAGACCACGGGCGCAGCCAGGTGACGTCCCGCAACGGATCAGCCGAAGGGCCCCTCGACGAGCGAGTAGAATCGGCACACCCGGGGCGTGAAACCAACCGGGCGTGGGAGGCACGTCTGCAGGATGGGCCGCAGGAAGAGATCCGGCGATTCCAGGCGTGCCGAGACACGCGTCGCTGCCCCTGCGTCCCCGCCCCCGCCTGGGCCGCCACGAACACCGCAACCCGGCACGACGCAACCCCCTGACGCGGTCGCTGTGAAGCCGACCGAACGCAAGCCTTCGGGTTTCTCGATGCTGCTGCTCCACCTCCACCCGAGGGCGGTGCCCGCCGAGGCGCTCACCTTCCCCCGAACCTTCGCGCTCGGCGGCATCGCGGTCGTGCTCTTCATCCTGCTCGCGGTCACCGGGTCGCTGCTGCTCTTCGGCTACGAACCCTCCCCCGAGCGGGCCTACGGTTCGGTGCGGGAGATCATCGACCAGGCACCGTTCGGGGCGTTCGTGCGCAACGTCCACCACTGGGCGGCCAACGGCTTCCTCCTGGTGGCGTTCCTGCACCTGTTGCGGGTGTTCTACACCGGCGCCCACCACCCGCCGCGCCGCGCCAACTGGATCGTGGGCCTTGTGCTGCTGCTGCTGGTGGTCGCGTCCAACTTCACCGGCTACCTGCTCCCGTGGGACCAGCTTGCCTACTGGGCGGTGACGATCGCCACCGGAATGCTCGAGTACGTGCCGCTCGTCGGCGCCACACTCCTGCGCGCGGCACGTGGAGGCAGCGAGGTCGGGTCGAAGACGCTCGCGCTGTTCTTCGTGATGCACGTTGCGATCCTGCCGATCCTGCTGTTCGTGCTCACCGCGTTCCACTTCTGGCTGGTGCGCAAGGGCGGGGGCGTGATCCTGCCCCGCCGGGAGGGTGAGGATGCACCGCGCCGAACGCTGGTGCCGACCTCGCCGAACCTCGTCGCGCGCGAGGGCCCAGCGGCGCTCGTGACCCTGGCCGTCGTGCTGCTCATCGCGGCCGTCCTCGAGGCGCCGCTGCTGGCACAGGCCAACCCCGGGATGAGCCCGAACCCGGCCAAGGCGCCCTGGTACTTCATGGGGCTGCAGGAGCTGCTCGTCCACCTCCACCCCGCATTTGCCGTCCTCGTGGTCCCTCTGCTCGCGGCCGCGCTGCTCCTGGCCCTGCCCTACCTGCGTTACGGCGAGGCGCCGAGCGGAGCGTACTTCCACTCGCGCACCGGCGCCCGAACCGCCCTCGCCGCGGCAGCGGCAGCCCTCGTGCTCACGCCGGCCTACGTGCTCGCGGACGAGGCGTTCCGCCGGACGCCGCCGTGGCTGCCTTCACTGCCGCCGGCGGTTCGCACCGGTTTCGTCCCCGTGGTCCTAGTCTGTGCCGTTCTCGCGGTCGTGTATCTGGCGGTGCGGCGGTTGTTCTCTGCCTCGCGGCTGGAGGCGGTGCAGGCCCTGCTCACCTTTCTGATCGTCGCTTTCGTGGTACTGACGGTGACCGGCTCGCTCTTCCGCGGCCAGGCGATGGCTCTCGCCTGGCCGTGGGCGGTCGCCGCGGTGCGTTGAGGAGGGGGGACGTGACGGACGTGCCGCTCGACAGCCACAAGGGTCCCCAGCAGCCGGACCGGCGCAACTTCCTGTCGTTGGCGTGGAAGGTGCTCGGGCTTGCGGCGGTGGCCGAGTTCCTCGGCGTCGTCGCGGCGTATCTCTGGCCGCGCAAGGGCGAGGGCGAAGGGAGCCGCGGCATCGTCGAGGCCGGGCCCGTGGGGGAGTTCACCCCTGCTTCGGTGACCCCGTTCCCGCAGGGGCGCTTCTACCTCGTCCGGCTCACCGACGGAGGTTTCCTCGCGCTCTCCTCGAAGTGCACCCACCTCGGCTGCACGGTGCCATGGAACGAGAAGGACAAGACGTTCCCGTGCCCGTGCCATGCGTCGGTGTTCGACATGCGGGGAAACGTTCTCTCACCGCCCGCCCCGCGTGCGCTGGATCTGTTTCCGATCACCATCGAGACCGGGGTCGTGAAGGTCGACACCGGCCGCCGGATCCAGCGCGAGCGGTTCGAGGACGGCCAGGTGGCGTACCTGTGAGTTGCCCTCATCGTTCGTGGGAGCAGTTGTGGGGCGCGCGCTCCGCGCGTGCCTGGCCGGCGCGGAGCGCCGGCCCCACATCCGGCTCTTCGAAACCCGTGCTCCGGGGTGGGCCGAGCGAATGACCGAGCCCGAAGTCCCCACACCGACGATGGCCTCGCAGGAGCGCGATCCGCTCCAGCGGTGGCGTCTGGTCGGCCTGGGGGCCACGGTCGCCATCGTGCTGTCGGCGCCGCTCTACCTCGCCGTCCGCTCGCTGCGCGGGCCGCGCATCACCGGGCCGCCGGAGGCGCTCTACGTCGGCAGCGAGCGCTGCGCCCCCTGCCACAAGGCCGCCTACGACAAGTGGAAGGGATCCCACCACGAGCTCGCGATGCAGGCCGCCCGCGACGGCACGGTGCTCGGCGACTTCAACGACACGACCTTCGCGCTCCGCGGCAAGACCTGGCGGTTCTTCCGGCGCGGCGAGAAGTTCATGGTCCTGGCCGAGGGTCCGGACGATGCGCTGCACGAGTACGAGGTCCCCTACGCCTTCGGCATCGATCCCCTGCAGCAGTACCTGATCGCTTTCCCCGGCGGGCGGCTGCAGTGCCTCTCGGTGGCGTGGGACACCCGCTCGAAGCGCTGGTTCTTCCTCTACCCGGGGAAGGACATCCCGCCGACCGACTGGCTGCACTGGACCCGGCAGGCACAGAACTGGAACACGATGTGCGCGGACTGCCACTCGACCGCCGTCCGCAAGCGCTACGACGTGCCCACCGACACCTTCCACACGACGTGGTCGGAGATCATGGTCGGCTGCGAGTCCTGTCACGGGCCGGGCTCGCGCCACGCCGCCTGGGCGGACCAGCCCGCGATGGCCCGGCCCCAAGTGGAGAACTTCGCCCTGCTCACGCGGACGTCCCACCTTTCCAACCGCGAGGTCGTCGACCTCTGCGCCCCCTGCCACGCCCGCCGCGCCCAGATCGCGGACCAAGGTCTGCCGGGCACGCCGCTGCTCGACCGTTACCTCCCGGTGCTGCTGGCTCCGGGCACGTTCTGGCCGGACGGCCAGATCCTCGACGAGGACTACGAGTACCACTCGTTCATCCAGAGCAAGATGTACGCGAACAACGTCTCGTGCCGAGACTGCCACGACGTGCACAAGGCCAAGCGGTACAAGGACGGCAACGAGCTGTGCACGCGCTGCCACCGCGCCGACACCTACGACACCGAGACCCACCACTTCCACAAGAAGATCTACAAGGGGGCGCCGAGCGCGGGCGCGCTCTGCACCTCGTGCCACATGCCCGGCCAGTACTACATGGTCGTTCACTTCCGTCTCGACCACTCGATGCGCGTGCCCCGCCCCGACCTCTCCGCGTCGATCGGAACGCCCAACGCCTGCAGCGCCGCCGGCTGCCACGCGGACAAGAGCGTCGCGTGGGCCGTGGAGAAGTACGACACGTGGTACGGCAAGAAACGCAAGCCGCACTACGGGACCGTGCTCGCGGCCGGGCGCGAGGGGCGGCCCGCGGCAGGGCTCGAGCTGGTGCAGCTCGCACAGGATCAGCTCCGGCCCGCGATCGCCCGGGCCACGGCGCTCGAGCTCCTGAGCCGCTATCCGGGCGAGGAAAGCACCACCACCCTCGAGAAGGCGCTCGCCGACGACGACGCCCTCATCCGCCACACGGCCGCGACTCAGCTGAGGCCGGCCGATCCCGCACGCCTCGCCAAGGCGCTCGTGCCGCACCTCAAGGATCCCGTGCGCGCGGTGTGCGCCGAAGCCGCGGCACGCCTCGCCGAGATCCCGGCGCAGCTGCTCACCGAGGCGCAGCGCAAGACACAGACCGGGGCCCTCGAGGAGTACGTCGCGATCCAGCTCTACACGTCGGACATGCCGTCCGGGCCCTACAACCTCGCCAACCTCGAGGCGACCCAGGGCCGCTTCCCCGAGGCCGAGAAACACTACCGCCGGGCGATCGAGATCGACGACCAGTTCTTCCTCGCCAAGACCAACCTCGCCCTGCTCCTCAATCAACTGGGGCGCAACACCGAGGCCGAGACGCTCCTGCGCGAGGCCGTCGCGGCGCAGCCGAACAATGCCGGAGCGGCGTTCAACCTCGGCCTGCTGCTCGCCGAGGAGGGGAAGACCGCCGAGGCGGAGAGGGCGCTGCGTGCGGCGCTGAAGGCGGACCCGACGCTGGCGGCGGCCGCCTACAACCTCGCGGTGCTCGTGGCCCCGCGCCGCCCGGCCGAGGCGGTGGAGCTTTCGCGCAAAGCGGCGGAGGCGCGCCCGGACGAGACGAGGTACGCGTGGACGCTGGCCTACTTCCAGGACCGCGCCGGGGACCGACCTGGGGCGGCGCGGACGCTCGAGGAGTTACTCCGCCGCTACCCGGGAAACGGAGACGCCGCTCTGCTCCTCTCCGACGTCCTCGGGCGGGAGGGGAAGCGCGCCGAGGCCGAGGCGGTCCTGCGAAGGGCCCTCGAGGCGAAGGACCTTCCGGACGCCTACCGAACCCGCATCGCCGCGCGCCTCGCCGCAGCGCCCCCAGCCCCGACCGGCCGCTGACAGCACCCCGAGATACCCTGGCCTCGCTCGACCTTGCCTGGCCGGATCTCAGCGACGAAAACCGCCCGCAGGTGGTAGCATCACGCAAGCAGCCTCACGGGGAGGGTACGTCAATGTGGCAGAAGATCCGTGGCGTCGTGACCGACGCGGTCCAGGACCTGTCCGGCTCGTGGCGGGGCCTGGCCATCACCGACATCGCCTACAAGGTCGTCGCGTTCGCGCTGCTGACGCCGGCCACGGTGCTGCTGGTGCGCTGGATGGCATCGCGCACCGGCACCCGGGTGATCGCGGACGCCGACATCGCGAGGTTCTTGTTCACTACCCGCGTCGGGGTCCTAATCCTGATCGTCGGCGGCGCGATCTTCCTGGCGATCACCGCCCTCGAGACCGCGTGCTTGATGGCGATCGGGCTCGCCGGGGCGAAGGGCACGCGCCTGAACGCGAGGAGCGCCCTATTTTTCGGTGCCAAGCGCGCGCCGTTCGTGCTCGCCCTGATCTGGCACATGCTCGTGCGCGTCATCCTCGGTGTGCTGCCGTTTCTCGCCGCAATCGGTGTCGTCTACTTCGCGCTGCTGCGGCCGCACGACATCAACTACTACCTGGCGCAGCGGCCGCCGGTCTTCTATGTCGCCGCTGCCATTGGCGCGGTGATCCTCGCCGCACTGGCAGCCCTGCTCGTGCGGACGCTCGCCCGCTGGGCGCTCGCCATGCCGCTCGTCCTGTTCGAGGGTGTCCTGCCCAGGCGCGCGCTCGGCGAGAGCGCCCGGCGGTCGCGCGGGAACCGCTGGGTGATCGTGGCGGTGCTCGCATCGTGGGCGGTCGTCGGTGTGATCCTGCTGAATGTGGCCAGGTGGCTTCCCGAGGCCCTCGGCGGCAGCGTGGCACCGCACCTCGCCGGCTCGCTGCCTGCGCTGCTGCTGTTCATCGCGGTCCTGGCTTTCCTGTGGGTCGCGGTCGGCCTGATCGTGGCCATCGTCAACGCCTCGCTGCTCGCCCTGGCAATTGTCCGCCTCTATCTGCGCATCGGCGAGCCGCGGGAGCCCCGTGTGCCCGAACCGGTGAGCCTGGGACTGTTCGGCGAACACGTCCGGATCTCCCGGCCGGTGATGGCCGGCGTGGCGGCGATCGTCGCGCTCTTCTTCGTCGGCTTCGCGCTGCTCGCGTTCATGGTCACGCGGAGCAACCGCCCGGTGCTGGTCATCGCCCACCGCGGCGCTTCGGCCGTTGCGCCCGAGAACACACTGGCCGCCTTCCGGTTGGCGATCGAGCAGGGCGCCGATTTCGTCGAGCTCGACGTCCAGGAGTCGGCCGACGGCGAGGTGCTGGTCGTCCACGACAGCGACCTGATGAAGATCGGTGGCGGCCCGGCCAAGATCTGGGACGCAACCGCGGCGGAACTGCGGGCAGTCGACATCGGCAGCCACAAGGGCCAGCAGTATTCGGGTGAGCGGGTGCCGACGCTTGCGGAGGCGCTCGCGGTGTGCAAGGGCAAGGCGCGCGTCGACGTGGAGCTGAAGTCGTACGGCCACGACCAGAAACTCGAGGAGCGGGTCGCCGCGATCGTCGAGGCCGGCGGGATGGCGAACGACTGCATTTTTATGTCCCTCGACCACACCATGATCGGGAGGATGAAACGGCTGCGGCCTTCCTGGCGCTGCGGCGTGCTGGCCGCCAAGGCGAGGGGCGACCTGACCTCGCTTCATGCCGACTTCCTCGCGGTCGAGGCGAGGATGGCCACGGGCCGCTTCGTGCGGCAAACGCACCGCGCCGGCCAGGACGTCTACGTCTGGACCACGAACGACCCGGCGTGGATGCTCGCTGCCATGAGCCGGGGCGCCGACGGCTTGATCACGGACAAGCCGGACCTGGCTCGCGAGGTGGTGGCGCGGCGCGCCAAGTTGAGCGACGCGCAGCGGTTCGGGTTGGCGGCGCTGGTTCGACTGGGCGCGCACGAGAGGCTGCTCGACGACGAGGGCAACCTGAGGCCGTAAGCGTTGACCTGTCAGACAGCCGCAGAGGACCTCGTGCCACCTCACCCGAGGATCGCGCGGACGACCGGCGCGGCCGCGGGCGCGCTCGCAGTCAGCGTCGCGTTGTTGTTCGGGGCACCGGCCGAGGGTCAGCAGGCCGGCCTCGTCGCCCGCAGCGTCCTGCCGGCCTCCAGCTACCGTGCCGGCTCGCCGCCATCGGGCGCGTTCCTCTCGGCGGAGGAGCGCGCGACGGCCGCGGCCAACGGCGTGCGCGGGCCGGCCGCCGGGCCGTACCTGGCCGCGCAGCCGGTTCAGGGGTTCTCGAGCATGGTGCCCGCCGACGCCGGGACCTGGTGGGCGCTGGCCGACAACGGCTTCGCCTGGCGTGGCAACTCGGCCGACTTTCAGCTTGTCTTCTACCGACTCGACCCCCGCTGGGGCGATCCCGCCGGTCCCAGGGTGCTGGAAACCGTCGTTCTGCGCGACCCCAACTGCCAAATCCCGTGGACGATCGTCTGCGACCTGGCACGCGGCACGCCGTTGCCAGGCTTCTCGTTCAACGTGCTGCCGCCCACACCGCCGGCGTGCGGCGGCGAGCCGGCGGCCCGCATCCTGACCGGGTTCGACCTCGACCCCGAGTCGTTCGTGCGGGCCCCCGACGGCACGTTCTGGGTCAGCGAGGAGTTCGGTCCGTTCCTCCTCCACGTCGCCGCCGACGGCCGCCTGCTCGAGCCGCCGGTCCCGTTCCCGGGTGTCCGCTCGCCGCAGAACCCGTTCCTGAAGATTTCGGACCGGGCGCACGCCGAGCGGCCGACGCTGGCTGCCAGCCGCGGCCCCGAGGGCCTGGCGATCAGCCCGGACGGCGCGAAGCTCTACGCGCTCCTCGAAGGAGCGGTGGCCGGGGATGACCCCCAGGACCTGCGCATCTACGTCTTCGAGGTCGCGAGGCGCGCGTTCGTCGACGGTTTCCTCAAGCTGCGCCTCGAGATGCCGAGCCAGACCGTCAACCTCGCCAGCCTGACGGACGCCTCGGGCGCCCGCGTCTACCCGAACGCCGTCGCGCCGCCGGCCGGCCCGGTCTCGATCGGAGAGCTGAAGGCGGTCAACGAGCGGCAACTGCTGGTGATCGAGCGCGACAACCATGGCGACGACCAGCCGGCGCCGCGCTTCAAGAAGGTGTTCCTGCTCGACCTGGCGCAGGCAGCGGAACACGACGGCTACCTCGGCAAGACGCTGCTCCTCGACTTGCTCGCGATCCCGGACCCGACCGGGGTCGGCGGGGACGGGGACTTCTTCCGCCTCCCGTTCTACACCATCGAGTCGGTCCACATGGTGGACGAGCGCACGCTGCTGGTCGCCTCCGACAACAACTTCCCGTTCTCCAACGGGCGCGCGCGCAGCCGCAGCAGCGACCGCGGCGGCCCGCTCGCCGCCGACGACACCGAGATCATCCTCGTCCGCCTCGGCACACCGCTCGCGGCCGACCGGCGGCTCCTCCCGGCTGCAGGCAAGTAACGGAGGCTCGCGCGACCCTGCCCCCCGACGGGGCCCGTGCCATCTTCTCAGACCAATTTACCGTCCGTCGTGGAGGAATGGCTGTCACTGCGAGGCTCCGAAGGGGCCGAAGCAGTCCCGTTCCCCCTGCCGTCATTGCGAGGAGCGAAGCGACGAAGCAATCCCGTCGACATCGATGAGATCCCAACACGCAGCCTTGCCAGGCTGCTCGCGGCTTCCGCGTCGGCCCTCTCGCTGCGCTCGGGGGCCTCGCGATGACACCAAGAAACGCTCCTTCTGAACGAAAAGCGGTACGAGATCGAGGTGGAGGGGGCACGCTCGACATGACCATCTGGCTGCTGACTCGCGAGGCGTTCCTGCCCGAGCCGATCCGGATCACCCGGCCCGCCGTGGGCTAACGCGGTGCCCCCGGACACAACTGGCAGCGCGGCGGCGCAAAGCCTCTTGGCTTAGGGGAGCGACTCGTGCGACCATTCCCGCACGGTGAGGCCCCCCGGCCGAGATCCCGTTTGGTGGCGGTCCCGGAGGCACCTTCCCGCGTTTCGCGGCTGCGGAGGAGACGATGCGATCGCTCGTTACTCGCATGGCCATCCAGGGAGCAACACTGGCTGTGGCTGCTGTCGCGCTCGCGCAGGCGCCGCTGGCCCCGACCCCCACCCCGACACCGGCTGCGGCACCAACCGCCGCGGCGAACCGGCCGACCGTGCGGGTCGTCCCACCGGCTCCCGGTTCGGTCCCGGACCCTTCGCAGACGCTGCCGCTGAACCCCGTCGAGGCGGTTCAGACAGGCTCGTCCACCGCTGGGGCGAAGAAGGCAGCCAAGAGCGAGTTCGTGATCGCGCCGATCCCCCTGTCCAACCCGGCGATCGGCTCCGGGTTGGGGTTTGCCGCCGTGTACACTTTGGCGAGCAAACCGGGGGAAAAGGCCTCGCCGCCGACGACCCTGGGCGCCGGGGGGTTCTACACGAGCAACGGGAGCTGGGCGGGCGGCGCCGGCGTCAAGCTCTACCTCAAGGAGGACCGTTACCGCGTCACGCTCGCATCCGCCCTCGGCGACATCCGTTACGACCTCTTCGCGGCCGGCCCCAACGGCAAGAGCATCCCGATCACGCAGGAGTTCGTGGGGGCGCTCAGCGAGTTCATGGTGGGCCTCGGAAAGCGGTGGTACCTGGGCCTGCAAGCTACGTACGGCACGACGAAAGTAGGGCGGCAGAAAGCCGGGAACGAATCGATCCCGGTCCCACCCGCACAGCTCGACGTGACGCTCGTCGCGCTGGGCCTGAAGGGCGAGCGTGACAGCCGCGACAGCGTCTTCTACCCGACCACCGGCTCGCGTCTCCAGCTCCTCATCAATCACAACGACACCGCGTTCGGCAGCGACTACACGTATGCCAAGACGACGGTGACCTACAGCGACTACACCAGGCTCAGCGAGCCCGTTGTCCTGGCCGTCCAGGGGGCGGGCTGCTACGCGTCGACCGGGGCGCCATTCTACGACCTCTGCATCTTCGGGACGCAGAACGTCCTCCGAGGCTACACAGCCGGGCGCTACATCGACCGCTGGACCGTCGCGGCCCAGGCGGAGGCCCGGTGGCGCTTCGCCCGCAGGTGGATCACGACGGCGTTCCTGGGCGTGGGGGAGGTCAAGCCCGAGTACGGGCCGTCGCCGGACACGGAGGTGGTGCCCGCCGGCGGTGTGGGCCTGCAGTGGATCGCCGCAGAGGAGAACATGATCACGGTGCGGGTTGACTATGCCGTGGGCAAGGACGGCTCGCACGCCTTCTACGTCGGGATCGGCCAGGCGTTCTGAGCCCGAGCACCCGGGGCGATCCGCCCGATCCAAGAGGATCCCGACGCGCGCGCCCTCTCTCCCAGGCCGGCACCCGTATTGGACCAAAGGCCAATTGACGGCCCGCGGCAGACGGAGCAGATTTGCCGCGTAAGACAAGTATGGAGGGCTCGAGATGAGCAGGATGTTCGCGAAGGTCCCACCGGGAGCCGGCACGTAAGCATGCGGCCCCTCTTCCCTCCACCTTGCGGGCGCCGCAGGACGCGCGGCGCCCTCTTTTTTCTCCGGGGCTCCGAGTTGAAAAACCTCGATGGAGGCAGGTCATGAAGATCTCAAGGCAGACATGGCTGGCGGCCATGCTCCTGGCTGTTGGGGCGGTGGCGCAGCTCAAGCCCACGGACGAGCGCGTGCCCTGCCGAGACTACAAGGACGTATTCGCCCTGTTCGACCGGCTCGGCTACACCCAGCAAGCATGGCAGGCCGGAATCCGAGAGGTTCCGCGAGTCTACCTCGAGGACATCCCGGAGCGGTGGCGCGAGCGGGGCTCGACGCTGATGCCCGTCGCCGACAAGAAACGCCTTTTCTTCCGGCTCATCGCTCCGATCGTCCTTCGGATCAACGAACTGATCGCGGCGGACCGGGCGCGCGCCAAGGTGATCACGGAGCGGCTCTCGCTCGGCGAGGGCGTGATCCCGGAGGATCAGGCGTGGCTCGCGGACCTGGCCGTGCGGTACAAGGTGATCGGCTCTCCCAGCGACCGCCTCGACTCCGATCAATACCCCGAGCTGCTGCTGCGCGTCGATATCGTTCCCGCGTCTCTCTCGCTCGCGCAGGCGGCGAGCGAGAGCGGCTGGGGAACCTCGCGCTTCGCCGCGGAGGGCAACTCGCTCTTCGGCCAGTGGAGCTGGGGCAAGGGGCTCAAACCGACCGAGCAGCGGGGGGAGGAGCTCGGAGACCACAGGGTCGCCGCCTTCGGCAGCACCGGAGAGGCCGCGTACGCCTATGCCCTCAACCTCAACACGCAGGATGCCTATCGCGACTTTCGCCTTAAGCGCGCCGAGCTGCGGCGGCGCAATCTGAGAGTTTCCGGCGAGGTGCTGGTGGAGACGCTCATCCGCTACTCCGAGCGCGGCCAGGCCTACGTGGAGGACCTCAAGAGGATTATCCGCCAGAACCGGCTCGCCGACGCCGACGACGCGTACCTGCGCGACATGCCGGTGATCCGCATCGTGGACGCCTACGAGAAGTCGAAGTGATCGTCAGGTCGGAAGGAAACGTCAGACTCCGGCCTGTCAGGCGGGGACCGAGTTCCCCGCTCCAGGGCGTCAGGGCTCCTCGACCGGGCTCCAGCTCTCGTCTGGGTCGAAACGATCCATCGCGCCGAACGCCTCGAGCGTCTGCGGCCCGAGGTCCTTCTCGTAGACGACGCCGTCGTGGCTTACGATGAAGGTCTTCACGCCGGTGACCTCGTAGTCCGCAGGAGCGGCGACGAGGGCGAAGCCGCCGATCATCACCCCCTGGACGACGAAGTCCATCTCGCCGAGCTGGGCGTGGGGACCCTGTCCCTTGAGGATCTTGAAGTAGTAGCCGCGGTACGGCCCGGACCTGTCGGTGTAGCCCTCCATGATCGCCCGGGCGGCCGTCTCGCCGAGCGGCCCCTGCCAGGTGCCGTCCGGCGCCCGCCACGCCAGCCCGTCGTGCTTGCCCGGAGTGCTGATGACCCGCTGTGCGTACTGGTTCACCCGCGACCCGTCGTGCCGCTCCGTCGCGTACTTGTGCTGGGCCTCGACGTACTCCCGGCAGACCTCTATCGCGTCGAGCTCGTTCCTCCCGATCCGCCGGTAGAGGACTTCCTCCCGCCCGGCCTTCGAGTCGAACCGCCAGGTGCCTCCCACCTCGACGACCGGGATCGGCACCGGCCACTCGTCCGCGCCGATGACCAGCGTCGCCGTCTTCGGGTTTTTCGGGTCGAGCTCCACGGCGAGCTTCTCGCGAGCCTTCGCGGCGAAGGCGGCGGCCTGGTTCCTGTCCGCGACCGCGTCCTCCGTCACGACGAGGTCTTCCCCGTCGGGCCCGAGGATCGCCTTCAGGGCTTCGACGTCGAACTTCTCCGCGGCGGAGACGAGGGCGTCCGCCGCTGCTCTCGCCGAGGGGAACGTCCGCTGCGCCTGCTTCGCCGGTGCGGCCGCCGTGGTGCAGGCCGCGAGGAGGGCTGCGCCAAGGGCGCCGGCAAGAATGCGGAAAGACACTCTCGAAGTCATGGCGCTCACCTCCTCCTTCCGCCGCCGCCGCTGCGGCCGCCCATGCTCGAGGCACCTCGCGAGCTGCTGGCGCGGGCGCTGCTCCCGCTGAAGCCGCCGGAGCCGCCTCCGAAGCCGCCACCCTTGGCGCTCGGACTGGCGCCGCGGTTCCCGGCGCTGCTTCCGGTCGAGCGGTTGCCCGCGCTGGCGCCACCTTTTGCCTGTTGCTGCCCAGCACTCGCCCCGCCCTTTGCCTGCTGCTGCCCGGCGCTGGCGCCACCTTTTGCCTGTTGCTGCCCGGCACTCGCCTGACGGGTGGCAGGCGAGCTACCTTTGGCCGTTCCGCCGTACTTGCTCGCCGTCGCCTTGTCGGTGTACGGGGCGCCGCCGCGGTGCTGGGAGTTGTGCTGCCAGTTGTTGCCGCCCCCCTGGCCTCGGCCCACGTTCGTGTTGTGGTTGATCTGGTTGAAGTTGTTGCTGTTGTTGATGTAGATGTTGTTGCCTCCGCCGTGCCATCCGCAGGCGCAGCACGCTCCTCCCCAGAAGGCTGCGCCGATCATGACGCCCATGGTGAAGGAGACGAACGCAGCACCAGGAGGAGGAGGAGGAGGGTAGTAGATGGGCGGGTAGGGGTAGACGGGCGGGCCGTAGACGATCGTCGGGCTGTAGCTCGGCACGTAGATGACCTGTGGGTCGGCAGGCTCCACAATGATGACCGTCTTCTGCTCGACGACCTGGGTCTCGACCTTCTGCTGCTCGGTGGTCTTCAGAGCGCCCGTGTCCTGGGCCTTCTTCCGCATCCTCTGGACGGCGTCCATGACGTCGCTCTGCTGGGCGAGGAAGGCGTTGCCGAGGTCGGTCGTCCACTGGACGTCGTCCGCGAGCCGCTTCACGGCCTCCGGAAAAGCCGCCATCGACTGGACGGCCGGGTCCCACGGCTGCTTGGCGACGGCATCGGCAAGGGCCTTGTCCTTCAGGTTCGGGTTCTTCGCCATCCACTGCTGGAGCTGGATGATCTCCAGCGGGTAGGTGGACGCCGCGAGGGTCTGGGCGAGGAGCGGGTCGGGGTAGAGCGCGATCGGCGCCACGAGCGAGTCGAGCTGCTCCGGCGGGAGCTTCGCGGCTGCCTCGGGCGCCGTCCCCGCGGCGCTCGGCTTCTCCTGTGCGATGAGCGTCGCGTTGCCCGGCACGAGCAGGGCGGCGCAAACGACGGCGAGGGCGCCGCGCAAAGTGAGATCCGAGAAGCGGGAGCGGCGTGAAATTGACTGCATGAGGCTCGCTTCCTTTCCTGCCCGCCTCCCGGCGGGCGTCGAACCGACCGCGTCGGAGCACGAGTATAAGGACCCTGAATTCGCGAGGCAACAGGCGTGCCATGTGCGGCGGCGCAGGTCCACAAGCCGGGCCCTCCTGGCGTCGCGGCATCCGTTCCGGAGGGTGGTAGACTCACGCTGGCGGAAGGCAGATCCTTACCCCTGATTACACCGATCGCTGATGGCCGAGCACGAGCGTTCTTCTGCGGACCCTCTCGAGAACCGCCTCGAGTTCGAGACGCTGATCTCCGACCTCTCCTCCAGGTTCATCAATCTACCTCCCGGCGAGGTGGACCGCGAGATCGAAGACGGGCTGCGCCGTGTCTGCGAGCTTCTCAGCATCGATCTATCGGTGCTTTGGCAATGGTCGAGTGCGGCCCCGGGTGTCCTTACGCCCACCCACGTTTACTACGCCCAGGGAAGTCTGGCGTCTCCCGAGCCCATGCGCCAGGAGCATTACCCCTGGTACATACAGCAAATGCTGGCCGGCCGCATGGTCGGCTTTTCTTCGCCGGACGAGCTGCCGGCGGAGGCCGCCGTGGACCTGGAGTACGCCAGCCTTCTCGGCATCAAGTCGAGCCTGTGCCTTCCACTCTCGGTGGGGGGCGCGTCCCCCGTTGGCGTCCTGGCATTCAACACCCTGCGGGCGCAGCGCGACTGGCCGGACGCCCTGGTGAAGCGGCTGCAACTGGTCGCGCAAGTTTTCACCAACGCGCTCGCTCGGAGGCGCCACGAGCTGAGCCTGCAGGAGAGCGACGAGCGTCTGAACCTGGCGGCGGACTCCGCCGGGGCGGGGCTCTGGACCCTGGACTACAGCACGGGCGTCTTCTGGGTCACGGAGAGGGCTAGGGCGCTCTTCGGGTATTCGCCGGACGAGGTCGTCAGCATTGAGCGTCTCGAGGCGTCGGTCCACCCCGACGACTGGGATCTCGTTCGGGGAGCCATCGAGCGGTCCGCGCGTGCGGGCGAACCCGTCTTCGTGGAATACCGGATCATCCTCCCAGGTGATGGCCGCGTGCGGTGGATTTCCTCCCGTGGGCGGCCCCGCTCCAAGTCCACCGGCGAGCCGGAACGCCTGATGGGCATCTCCATCGACATCACCGAGCGGAAGCGTGCCCAAGAGGCGCATCGCGCGAGCGAGGCCCGCCTGGCGGCGGGCGCCGACCTCGCCGGCCTCGCGTTCTACGAGGTGGATTTCGACCAACGCGTCGCCTTCATCGACGACCGGTTTCGCGACATCTGCGGTGTCCCCCCTGACCGGGAACAGGGCCTCCAGCCCCTGGAGTTCTGGATCGAGCATCTGCATCCCGACGACCGCGTACGCGTGATGGACCAGCGCCGGCAGATGCACGACGGGAGGCTGGAGCGGCTCAACATCGAGTACCGCTTCCTCCATCCGGCCCATGGGGAGAAGTGGATTCATCACGTGGCTCGCGTCCCCAGGCGCGACGCCACCGGACATGTGGTCGTCACGTTCGGCGTCCTCCGCGACATCACCGAGCGCAAGCGAACCGAGAACGAGAGACGCGACCTGAGCCAGCGCCTGATCCGGGCCCACGAGGAGGAGCGCGCGCTGCTCGCGCGCGAGCTCCACGACGACTTGACGCAGCGGGTCGCGGTGCTGGCGATCGAAGTCGGCCGCGCCGAGCTCGCCGCGCCGGAGGGATCGCAGGCACAGGCAATGCGGTCGGTTCGCGAGGGGCTCGTGCGCCTCAGCGAGGACATCCACTCCCTGGCGTACCAGCTGCACCCGTCGGTCCTGGAGGAGCTCGGCCTGGCCGAGGCGCTCCGGGCGGAATGCGAACGGCTGGGTCGCCAGGGCCGGGTCGAGCTTTCGGTGGATCTCGATCCGCTACCCGCCATCGTCGGGAGGGATGCCGCGCTCTGCCTGTTCCGCGTGGCGCAGGAGGCGCTGAACAACGTGACCCGGCATGCCGGCGCGCGCGCCGCGAGTGTCGCTCTTCGGCAGATGGATGGCGGTCTGCTCCTCGCCGTCCGTGACGACGGCGTCGGCTTCGATCCGGCGAGTCCGGGAACGGGGAGGAGCCTCGGCCTGGCGAGTATGCGCGAACGTGTGCGTCTCGTGAACGGCACGCTCGACATCGAGAGCGCGCCCGGCCGGGGCACGGAGATCATCGCCTGGGTTCCCGCGGAAGGAGAGGTGCGATGAGACCCACCCGCCGTCCGCGAGTGCTCCTCGCCGACGACCATCTCCTGGTGGCCGAGGCGCTGAAGAGCCTGCTCGCTCCCGAGTTCGACCTGGTGGGCGTGGTTGAGGACGGGCTCGCGCTGGTCGAGGCGGCCGGGACGCTGCGACCGGACGTGATCGTCGCCGACGTCACCATGCCCCACCTCAACGGCATCGACGCCCTGGTCCAGCTGAGACAACGCGGAGATCGAGTCCCAGTCGTGTTTCTCACCATGCACCGGGATGCGACCTTCGCGCGGCGCGCGCTCGACGCCGGGGCGTCGGGCTTCGTGCTCAAGCACTCGGCCCCGGCCGAGCTGGTGACGGCCATCCGCGCCGCGCTCGAGGGCAGGACCTACCTCACGCCCCAACTCGCGGGGGAGGTCCTGGACGCCATGAAGCGGGGGCCGGAGCGGGCCGGCGACCCAACCGGGTCCCTCACGCCGCGGCAGCGCGAGGTCCTCCAGCTCCTGGCGGAGGGGCGTTCGACCAAACAGATCGCCAGGAGTCTTGCGATCTCGGCCCGGACGGTGGAGTTCCACAAGTACCAGATGATGGAGACGCTGGGCCTCCACACCAACGCCGAGCTGATCCACTTCGCCATCAAGCACGGCCTCGTCGAGCTCTGAGCCTCGGGCGTGCCGCCCCCGACCTCGCGGCTCGTGGCTGTCGACTTCGGGTCTCCGGCCCCGGAACCTCGTAGTTTTCCCAGCGACAAACCCCGTAAGATCCCGAGTTCACAACCCCCCAAGACCTGCCTACCTTCCTCTTGAAGCCGGGCACCGACAGGCATGGTGACGAGCACGGTCGCGGAGAAGAAAGGACCTCAATGCCCGAGAAGCCTCTGAGTTGCGTGCTGCTGGCGGACCGCCACCACGGTCTCACGGAGGGCGTGCGCGGGCTGCGCGTTCGAGAAAAGGGGGAACGACAATGCTCAAACGTCCACTGATAGTCTTCGCTCTGCTGCTGGCCGTGCCGGGCGCCGCGGTGTGGGCCGACGACCTGACCGGCCACAGCAAGTTCCTGTGCGCGGCCGTGCAGGCCACCGAGTGCCGCGAGGGCGGCGAGTGCGTGACTGACCAGCCGTGGGACCTCAACATCCCGGAGTTCATCGAGGTCGATCTCGACGCGAAACGACTCAGCACGACCCAGGCGAGCGGTCAGAACCGCACGACTGCGATCGAGCACTTGAGCCGTGCGGACGGCTTCATCGTCCTGCAGGGCTTTGAGATGGGCCGGGCCTTCAGCTTCGTGATGGCAGAGCAGACCGGCCGCGCCACGGTCGCGGTCGCGACCGGAGGGCGCGCCGTCGCGGTCTTCGCCGCCTGCACGCCGCTGCCGGGTGCCGCCGGTCCTGCCGCCAAGTGAAGGGAGACGACATCATGACCGCCAAGATCCTTGCCGTTATCGGGCCGATGGCTGTCGGAGCCGCAGCGGTGCTGGCGCAGACGCAGTCGGCCGCGGCGCCGACCCCGGCTCAACCGGCCCCGCAGAAGACCCTCGCCGCAACGCTGAACGTCTATGTGTTCCCGACCGCCGGGCAGGCCCCAGCGCAGCAGTCGACCGACGAGGCCACCTGCTACAACTGGGCGGTCCAGAACACCGGCACCGACCCATTCGCCCTGCAGAAGCAGGCCCAGCAGCAACAGCAGCAAGCCCAGCAGGCACAGCAGCAGGCGCAACAGCAACAGCAGCAGATCGCCAAGTCCGGCGAGGGCGCCGGGGCCAAGGGCGCAATCGCAGGAGCCGCGGCCGGAGCGCTGATCGGTGAGATCGCCAGCGACGACGCAGGCAGGGGCGCCGCCTACGGCGCGGCCGGCGGCGTGGTCGTCGCCCGCCGCAGGACGAAGCAGGCCCAAGCCGAGGCCAGCCAGCAGGTGGAGCAGCAAGCCCAGCAGGCGCAGCAGCAATCCCAGCAGGCGCAGCAGGCCACGGCGCAACAGGTCGAGAACTTCAAGAAGGCGTTCAGCGTCTGCCTCGAGGCGCAGAAGTACATGGTAAAGTATTGAGCCTTGGGCTCACGAGGCCGAGCGACACGTCGGGCTATTCCCCAAGCGGAGGTGAGCCAGGAGGCGAACGTTTAAAAACAAGGTGGAGAGGCGACGGAGTCTCGCCACATCACGATCAGCGTCCGGTCTCGGCCGGACCCTAAACCGTCTGCACGAGCACAAGAAAGGGGCATAAACATGAAGAGCAAGATTTTCAGTGTCGTTCTGGTCCTCGCCGTGGCCCTCGTGGCCGGCGCGCCGGGCGTCCTCGCACAAGCCAGCGAGACCGATCAGCTCCAGCAGTTGCGCGCGGAGATCCAGGCCGATCGCCAGGCGGTGGTGATGGCCAACCTGAAGTTGACCGACGCCGAGGGCCAGGCTTTCTGGCCGCTGTACCGGGAGTATCGCGGCGAGATGGCCAAAGTTGGAGACCGCCTCCAGAAGCTGATTCAGGACTACGCAGTGACCTACGAGAGCGCGACCGCGGAGCAGGCCAAGGCCATGGTCGACGAGATGATGTCGATCCAGCGCGCCGAGCTCAAGGTCAAGGAGTCGTACCTGCCCAGGTTCCGCAAGGTGATCCCGGAGCTCAAGGTGGCGCGGTTCCTCCAGATCGAGAACAAGATGGACACCCTCATCAAGCTGGACCTCGCGGCCAATATCCCCCTGATCGGGCCGGCCAAGTAGCAAGGGCCGCATGCGATATTTCCATGATCGCGACTCTGAACGGGAACATGCAAAGGGAGGACAACATGACAAGCAAGAAGACAATGCGAATCACAAGGACGATCTACCTCGCCGGCTTGGCGCTCGCGCTGCTTGCCAGCGCCACGGCGGCTGACGCCCAGAGCCGGGAAGGGCGGTGGGAGTACACCCTGGGGGTTCCCTATCAGCTCGGCGGCACGACAACGTACGACGGTGGCACGACCGTGAA